>Ga0123342_1007880_pt1 | contig 13801 bp, 4 predicted proteins | sample Turbeawhitnodule_FD_89960 | JGI IMG/M metagenome (GOLD analysis project Ga0123342, IMG submission 89960) | Root nodule microbial communities of legume samples collected from Mexico - Turtle bean Mexico white nodule | ecosystem: Host-associated > Plants > Roots > Nodule | place: Mexico: Nepantla...
CTGACTTGAGCGTCGGAGCACAATCGCAGGTACCCCCACCGGCCGACCGAGGCACGCGAGGAAGAAGGAAACTCGAAGGACAAGACAACTAAGACTGAAGCAGACACCTTGTATCGACGTGGATCAACATTACTCAGTCCCCAATATCCATACAGGTACACTTACCTTATAGATTGAATTTTATGATAATAAATTAACTTAAACTCACTTTTTTTTAAAAATAATTAAAACGAAAATGACTCAAAGTACAGAAAAATTGTCAAATTGGAACTGATTTAAGTATACTTTTAAATCCTATCATGGGAATTCTATTCATTAGTTAATTTTTTCTAATCCTACTTTTAAAAATGTAATATAACCTCTGTGATGTATGCTTTTTATTTATTTTCTAAAAAACAAATCGTTTTGAAGGAGTTAAATATGTTTTTATTACTGTATTATAACATTAAATTAGTTTTTATTTCTAGTTTAAACTTTAAATATTTTAATTATTTATAGTAACAAAATTATTAAAATAAGTCATAATTTACATTATCGATAATTAACATTAAATATTTTAATATTTTATTTCATATTGAAAATTCGTTTCTCATGAAAAAAAAAATTCACAAACACTCAATAATAATTTGCTCAAGGTATAAAATTTATATTAAAGACAAAAATAATTTTGGCCTCAAAATTTTCTTACACAAATATTTATTAAATATTCACCAAAGAAAACTTTTAGGAGAGTCTGTTTTTATTGTTTACCATAGAAATGTAATAATAATAATAATAAATATCTACAAATAAAAAATAACAATAAAAAGGAACTCCATGTAATATATTTATTAAAATGATTATTTGTTAAATATGCAGAGAAGTGAGAGCTACGCGCGCAGCCAAGGAAGATAGCGTGACGTCCCAAAAGTGAGTTGCGGAAGGAAGGGACCAGAAAAGAAACACTGCCAAATATTCTTTTCATTTTTTTCACTCTATTTATACCAACCAATTAGATTCTGCGTTGCTTTAAATTGAAAGCGTTACCCGTGAACGTGTGTGTGTGGGGGAGACATGGACACCGTGGCACGCATCCCAAACAACTCTCCAATTTCATGCATCCACACGTTTCGCTCCCAATCCCCTCACTTCCCAACCTCTTCCGCCGCAATCCGGGTCGGGCGCGGATCTTGGACTCCGATTCGGGCGTCCACGGCGGAGAGAGAGGAGGTGCTACTGGCACCGCCACGCAAGGAGGACCAGCAGCTGAAGAACGGAATAGCCGAGTTCTACGACGAGTCGTCTTCCTTATGGGAGAATATTTGGGGCGACCACATGCACCATGGCTTCTACGACCCGGATTCCACCGTCTCGGTTTCGGATCATCGCGCCGCTCAGATCCGAATGATCGAAGAGTCGCTTCGTTTTGCCTCTGTTTCTGGTATTCGCTTTGCGTCTAATTCTGTTACAAACGGTGTGTGTGTTCGTACTTGTAGGTGTACGGTCACCAATTGTTTATCAGTAACGGAAATTCTGATTTGGAATTGGATTTTTTGATACTGAGTTATGTACATTTTTTTCAGTTGTTTGAAAGTGCTAACTAACTGATAACTGTTTAATGCTGACACTATTTTGTTTCGTTGTGGTTGTTAGAGGAGCGTGCGAAATGGCCAAAGAGAATAGTTGATGTTGGGTGTGGCATAGGGGGCAGTTCCAGATACTTGGCCGAGAAATTTGGGGCAAGCAGTGTTGGCATCACTCTCAGTCCTGTTCAGGCTCGAAGAGCTAATGCTCTTGCTGCTGCTCAAGGATTGACTCACAAGGTCTTAATTTCTGGACATTTGTTTCTTTTGGGTCTATTTTTTTTTTACACATTTTTCAAAGTTCTTGATAACTTCTGTAGAGTCTATGCACGTGTGGCTATTATAGTATAATATGAATATAAAATATTTGTTTCCGTGTTTCTGTGATTGCAGGTTTCTTTTCAGGTTGGTGACGCTCTGGAGCAACCATTCCCTGATGGGAAGTTTGATCTGGTGTGGTCCATGGAGAGTGGAGAGCATATGCCTGACAAAACCAAGGTTTACTTCAATTTAATTTCTCTTGCACTCTATGCATTACTTGTGATCGACTAAGCTTACTTCCAACAGCAGATTAATCCCTAACCATAATTGAATTTAATGTTTGTTCTGTTCTGTATAATTGAATTTAATCTCATAAGTTTTCTGCTTCACACACTGCACATGCAACTGACAGTTTGTTGGAGAGTTGGCTCGGGTAGCAGCGCCTGGTGGCACCATAATAATAGTAACATGGTGCCACAGGGATCTTGGCCCTGATGAACAGTCCCTACAACCATGGGAGCAAGATCTGTTGAAGAAGATTTGTGATGCATATTATCTTCCAGCTTGGTGTTCAGCTGCTGATTATGTCAAATTGCTTCAATCCTTGTCACTTCAGGTACAAATAAGCGTTTTCTCATTATTATATATATGCATACGGACACTGTGCAGAGAAATGTCAAGTTTATTGTATTGCTATTTTGACATGGTTGCTATTTTTGTAGGATATAAAGTCAGAAGATTGGTCTTCCTTTGTTGCTCCATTTTGGCCAGCAGTGATACGCTCAGCCTTGACATGGAAGGGTCTCACTTCACTCTTGAGCAGTGGTAAGATCGAAATTACATTTGCATTTCAAAATCAAAATCCCATCTTCCAAGTGTCATGTCACTGATCAATTCTTTCCACACTCATAACCTTCACTCCTAAGAACATGGTTGGTCTGCATGTTTAGTGTAATAGATTAAAATACGCAATAGAGTGCTTGGTATTTACCAGAAAATTGATCTTGTACACATAAATGACTCAATGAAATCACTTAATTAGATTTATTAGTGAAAATTCCAGGACAGCCATGGAAAGTTTCTCCTGCTTGCCTTTCATTTTTTCTTCAATCAAATATTCCTTCCATTTTAACTATGCCACTGGAATATACTTTGAAGTTTAATTTAAAAACAAAATATATATATATATATATATAAAAAAAACGAGTCGTGATTTATCCTCATTTATAATTTATAAATTATGAGATATTCTGTTCATAGAATAAGCTATAAATGATTCCAATATTATTTTAAAAATAGATTTTAAATCTGATTCAACCTCATAAATTGACTTATTAGATAAAGGTACCCACTTGAAAAAAAAATGGTGATATGGGATCTCCAACACATAAAACTTTTGTTTTATTCTTAAAAAATTATATTCTTTTTTTACATAAAGTTTTTTCTATATTAAATTAAAAAGTTAAACATTTGAAATTTCTAGTTTTGAAAAATGTTTAAGAAATGGTTTAACTGAGAAAATGTTATTTTATTAATGGTTTTTAAATATTTCAATATCCCATTATGCTTAAGATTGGTTTAAAAAATGAATTAAAAAAATCAAGCTAAAAATATTAGTTGAATCAATAGGTAACCAAAGAGGGGAAAAAATGGTGGTTTACAATTACAGGACACGTATTTCGAAATAGAAACATATGTAATAATTAAGTAAAGGAAAGAATGTTTCAAGTTATTTCAATGAAGACAAAAAAAATGGACTCTATCTTCTTTAAAGACTTTATTATGCACTGCTCTATCTGCTGCCAAGGTGAACTTTTGCATTTTCTTACTGAATTTCCTGATTTCCTTTTGAAGTTGTTGATTTGTACTGTGTTACTGTTTTGGGCCGGACTAGAAAGTTGTGGAAGTTGTTGATTTGTATTTTGTGACATTTTTTTTGGTCAGGACAAAAAACGATAAAAGGAGCTTTGGCTATGCCATTGATGATAGAGGGATACAAAAAGGGTCTAATTAAGTTTGCGATCATTACTTGTCGAAAACCTGAATAAGTTGAGAAGCAGGAGTAGTTTTATAGAATGAAGCAGTAATGTGCATAGTTCTGGCAGAAACGAAGAGAAAATAAATAAATGAAAGAGCTTGGGTATTACTAATACTTTTCTTTTTCATTTTTTAATTTTCTACATATGCATAGAATCACAGATAAAATCCCATCCAATTGAAGGGAAGACGTAACATAATTGCTGTTTGGACGTGACATGTTTCGTTTTATTTTATTTTGAATTCACTGTTTAATTCCATCTCTGTATATTTATAGGTCAAAGTGTATAATATATATAATTTTTAATATTATTTAATTATAAATTCATTTTTATTATATATATTTATATTTAAACTTATCATATCAAGTGATATATAATTTTTAGGGTTGGGAAATCATCATTTTTCTTATGTATAACTTACAACCATTAATTTGTATGGGTCAAGGATGAAATTGGTGGAGAGTTTGCATAATATTAAAAAATGTTTTTTCTTATATTTCCTCAAATTTTTATTAATTTCGAAAATCAAATTTCTAGATTCGTAAAGTTAAAGATAAAATAGTTAGACACATCAACACCTTCACTATGATCATCACAAGAACCATATATAAAGAACAACAAATCTTTATAATACACATTGAAAAAATAAGTGTAAAAATAAGTTTATATATGTAATATTTTATCCCTTCAATTAGACAATTGCGAGGCAACCAAAGAGTCACTCTTCTTTCTTTCTAAGATAACATTACTTCTCACAAACACAATGTTAATGAAATGTATCACTTTGTTTAATTGATAAATAAAAATTGGACAAATTTATTTCCTTCAAATTATTTGTCATTACTTCTAAAAAAAATAATTATCTTATCCCATCTCAATCATTGATATAATAAGTTAATTTTATTTTACATGTTCAATAATTATCATTATGCATACAACTTTATGAATAATTATATTTTGTTTTAAAATATAATAAAAAATAAAATATAAATATTATATATCTACATTAAATAAAGAAATTTCCTTCATATATAGTTGTAAACGTAGAATTTTGTCTCAATTTGTTTGACACGATAAATTTCGCGCATACCCCCTTTTAATATTAATATAAAAATAGTAATTGCTAATAATAAAATAGCATTAAAAATTAAATTTTCTTAAAATACAATATTCGTTTTACTTTTCTTTAACCAAACAATCTTAATTTTACTCTGTTTTTTTTATATATTTACCTTTTTTTTCTCTTCAACAAAATAATCTCCATTTTCAATCTATTATTATCTTATTCTATTTGCTATTTTTCCTTTATTTATACACAGCCTTTTAAATCAAGTGGTCAACTACGACAATATATAATATATTATAACTTTTCACATTTTATTTGTGTAAAAAAACAAGAAAAATAATAATACAAACTGGTTTTGTTGAGATAAAAGTGGTTCACAATAAATCTTGTGGATCCCATGAACGATATTTAGAAGAAAATAAAAGAAAGTGTCTACTGTTAACATGAAATGTCAATTTTAACCTTAATTTTTGTGCCTTTGTGCTGTTTTCTTCTCATCTACCATTCTTAATTTTATAATAATTCCCCACGTCTTATTCCCAAATCATGATAAAATCTATAAGTTTAGTAATTAATTATGCATATTAATTTTAGAACAATATAATTAAAAAAATATAAAATAATATTATTAAATTTAATATTATAATAAAAAACTCTTTTCATGATTTAGTATATGACCTTTATTCATGATAAAAAAATTACAAAATATATTTATGATTTGAAAATATGAAAAATACTATTATTAAAATATGACTATCTATTTTTTATTTATAATTTCATAATATTTGATAATATCACTGTCTATTTTTCATTTATGATTTCACAATACGGAAGTACTACTATCAAAATCAAAATATCACCATCTATTATTTACTATTAAAAAATATGGAAGTACAATTATCAAAATATCACTGTCTATTATTTAGAAATTTCTTTAAAAATATATTTTATGTTAAAATTACACGACTTCATCTTTAAAATTCTATGAAAGACGACTTCATTTTTTTTAAAAAAGAACAAAGAAGTAAATAACACAACTTTTTGTTAAAAAAACATAAATTAAGGTAAAGAAGTTTTGTGTTTATTGAACACAACTTTAATTTATGTTAATTAGTGATTTTTTAGTTTATTTTCAAAAAAGTCAAAGATGATATAGTTTCAGTATAAAAGTAATACACAAGAATATGATAATTTGTATTATTTTTGTACTTAAGTCATGCCATTATGTAAAGGCTTCAATTTAATTCTGTTTAATTTTTATTTATTTATATAAATTAAAAAAATAGTGTAAAAATTATGGAAAAATATTACTCCTAATTAAATAAATTATAATTATTTTAATAAATTGTTTATTTTATAAATTGTCATAATTTATCAGTAATTTTTTTCAATTTTTTTCAAAAATTAAATTTTTTCAATTTATATAAATACAATAATTTTAAACAAAACTATATTGAAATCATCACAAGATACCACAATTTCAGTATAAAATAATACATAAAATTGTTACATGTATATACAAATTTTGTTTATACATAAATTAGAGAGTCATATTTACCAAAAAGGACTTCACTTTAATTTTTTATAATAAAAATCGTGTAAAAAAACTAAGGCAAACTATTCGTTTATAACTTAAAAATATTTCTTCGTGGACATAAAAAAAATTCATTCGAAACTGAAAATTTTCAAGTGAACTCTAAATAAAGCTATATGAAATTAAGATCCTTGAATAAGATTCACATATAAAATAAATTAAAAGTAAATATTAATATTGAGATTGAATTGTCTTTCTATTATAAGTATATAACTGCAAATATTCTATTTTGTATTAGTTATATGATGTTTTTTATTCCTTTTTATCAATTATATAATCTTTTATTATATTAAATTATTATAATTAAGTAATATATTAGAGATAATAATCAATATATATATATTTAAAAAATAAAATAAAATTATATGACTTAAATATATATTAAAAATAATCAACCATGTGTTATATATCTCTTATAAGAAAAATAAATACTTACTTAAATAAATAAATAAATATATATATAATAAAAAATGATAAAATAATTATTATTTTGCATTTCTATTTAAGGTGAATTTAGCAGGCCACTGAAGAAGATTGTGAAGTACAATGGATAATGAGGATGCATAACAACTTAAGATAGTACTTATAACAATTATTACATAGCTATTGCTTGTACAATTATTACTATTATTGTATTATACTTTTTTATAATTTATTTTAATGCAAGAGTTTTATAAAATTTAAGTTCCAACATTTTAATTACTATTTTATTTAATTATTGATAAAAGTATATGTTTTCAAAGTAGAATATATTATTTTATTTTTATAACTCAAATTTCTTTTTGACCTCCATAAAAATCATTTTCTCACATTTACAAAACGTCTTAATAAATAGTTTACTATGTTTAAAAACCCTTATTCATTCAAAAAATTATGAATCACTCAACATTTATTATATGCTTGTTACACTTATCCTAAAAACTATTTAATTAATTTAAAACATACAAATAATTACACAAATCATTTAATAATATGACAAGTCATTTAACTATCCCAACAACATTTACATTATTGAATAAAACAGTGATAATAAAAGTCAACAGAAATATTCGGAGTAATCAAAATTTAGATTAGAAGTTCAAAACTATATATCTAAAAAAAGCTTGAGATGTGTTTCAACAAGTAAATTTATTTAAAACATTTATAGAATGAAAAATAAAATAAAATATTTAATAAATCTCTTTATATAATGTAATAAAAAAACAATTCTACTAACTAATTTATGTATATAATAATATTAATTGATGTCTTTCTTATTTATGAAAAAAACTTGATTGATAAGTGAAAAAAGAGAGCAAAGCATGTTACTTTTTATTTATTTTTCTAAATTGTATATAATATTTATTCAATAACTTTTGAATTAACAACTAAACTAAATTAAATTATCAGTAAACTTGTTATATCCCACCAAGATCATCACTAATTTAACTTAAACAAATAACTATAAAATATATTGAAAAATAATTTAATTTAAACTCATACTTACAAAATTAATTTATATTTGACTGAAGTTAAATTTTTAACACTCTCGAATATCCATGTGATTAGATATTTATAGAATTCTAATAATACATTATATGATAGACCTAAAATAAATTTAAATGTGATTAAATATTTATGGAATTTTAATAACATAGACTCCAAAATAATTTTAGGCGTGACTAAATATTTATGAAACTTTAATAACAAATAATACGGTAAACCTAACAAATCTCATCCAAATAGATTTTTATATTATATTCAAATAAAAAAAAAAACTCAATTTATTCTTATAAAATTATTTGAAAAATGAAGATTACCTGTATAACTTTGTTTATCTCTATTTAATAATAATAATAATAGTAATAATAATAATAATAAATTATTGAACAAGCTAGGATTGATCCATCAACATAGGTAGCAACCCTAATATTTATACAGTGACATAGTTTATTTTATTATACATTTATTATTCTTTATTGAGTTGAATAATGGACCGTGGCAGACAAAGTGATAAGGGACTAAGCATGTGTCGATTTGGTTTATTTTAAAAACACTCAATTATCAGTTTTTTACATTATTTTATATTTTTAATAAAAAAAATCATCAATGCTTCTTCAATAAATAAATAAATTTAAAGTTAAAGTTTTAAGTAAGATTATCTCTATTTAAATTTAAATTAATAAATAAATAAATTTAAATTTAAACTTTAGACTAAGGTGTTTGTTATAAGGTTAAGATATTTCTGAATATTTTTATTATTTATTTGTTTTTACTGGTAATTTTTTTTTTATTTGATTAAATTGGAAAGAGTAACTTCTCTTGCAACTTGTGAGAACGGACATGCACCAATTAGTTGGTTGGTGTTTGGATACGAGTTTAGCATAGTGAGTAGATAAGATCTGAGTATAAAATGATGCCGTAAGGTATTCACTCACTCAAACACTTACTCAGAAGGAAATGGCACTGGAGCAGCACGAGAAGGAGAAGCTGCAGAAGGGAATCGCTGAGTTCTACGACGAGTCTTCCACCTTATGGGAGAATATCTGGGGCGACCACATGCACCACGGCTTCTACGACGCGGATTCCACCGTTTCGGTTTCGGATCATCGTGCTGCTCAGATCCGAATGATCGAAGAGTCGCTTCGTTTTGCCTCGTTTTCTGGTATTCTTCGTTTTTCGCAACGCTTTTTGTTTCCGCTGAATCGAACACTGCTTTTAGATTTCAAAACGCATCCACGTTCGCAGCAAAATTTTATGTGATTGGTGAGATTAGTTGCATACAACACATGCCTTGATTTGCTTTGATTCAGAACCAAATCTTCATCATGAATTCTTGACTATGGCTTCCGAGTCTTTCACCTTTTTCTACAGAATAAAGAATGATGTCGTTTACTTTTTTTCTCACTACTGTTTGTCGATGCCTTTTCCATCCACATGTTTCTCGAGGTATTACTTTTATTTACTTCCATAATCACTAAAAAAATAGTGTGAAAATTATTGTGATAGACGTTTGTTTTTTTATAAAATGATATATATAAATGTCATAATATATGGCGTTTTTCGAACCGTGGTGATCTTATGTGACCGCAACATCTATTACATGTATATAAATTTTTGTTTATACATAAATATGTGATATTTTTAATTATTAGTTTATAATAAAATTATACATTAACTTTCAAAGTAATTTTAATTCTAGATAAATGAAATTCAACTATCGATTAATAATCTCATTATTTAATAAATTTGTTTTACTTTTTATATACAATCTCATTATATACCATGTTATTTTTTATTTAACTTTTTATCTCTTTTATTTTACTTTTTTTCAATAGTTATATACACGTCAAATCCTCAGATATCATTTCTATATATTATTATCATCATTTAATCTCCGTTTTTTTAATTTTCATTTATTTTATGAAAAATACTTAGAGCCACAGTGATTTTTTCATATTGTCGTATGAGTATGACCAAATCAACTTTTCGACTTATAAGAAGAAGAAAATAAAAAAATCTAAATTAAAATAAATTTATCCATATATTAATATGTAAAATTTATTTTATATTACTTTTTTTTAAAAAAAAACTATATGTTTAGTTTGGTACAAGTTAGTTTTGGTTTATAAATAATTTGTGTGTGTAAGTGTTTACGAAAAAAAGTTATTTACACAGACCATAAAATACATTCATAGTTTGTTACTTAATAGTAATTGGATTTTGATTTTAAGACATGAATTTTTAGAGAAATAATATATCTACAACCATACACCAAATTATAACGGAAAAGAAAAATAATTTCATATTAAAGTAAAATAATTTTAAAATTGTAGAGATAATTTTTGTAATTTTATATATCAGTAACTATTATTTTGTTTTTGTTGTGGTTGGTTAGAGGATGATACTAAATGGCCGAAAAGAATAGTTGATGTTGGGTGTGGAATAGGGGGCAGCTCCAGATACTTGGCCCAGAAATTTGGAGCAACCAGCGTTGGCATCACTCTCAGTCCTGTTCAAGCTCAAAGAGCTAATGCTCTTGCTGCAGCTCAAGGATTGGCTCACAAGGTCTTCCTTCATCTCTCAACATTGCTTTCTTTTCCATCTATTTTTTACACATTCTTCAAAGTTCTTCATAACTCCTATAGAATCTATGCACATGTACCTATTATAATAATATAATACGTGAATATAAAATATCTGTCTCCATGTTTCTGTCATTGCAGGTTTCTTTTCAGGTTGCTGACGCTCTCGAACAACCATTCCCTGATGGGAAGTTTGATCTGGTGTGGTCCATGGAGAGTGGAGAGCATATGCCTGACAAAACCAAGGTTTCAATTCCATTTCTCTTGCACTCTATGCATTATTTTTAAGGGACATTAATATGAAAATATATATAATTTTTAAAATATAAAATATAGGAATCCAAATCTATATATTAAACAAAAACAATTTTATTTTTTAAATTGGATTTTTGGCTGATATGTGTCTTATAAATGACATACTTTTGGAGATCCCATCAACTAAAGATAAGGACATTTCATTGTATATAAGTGGGTGCAAACCTCAATCCTATAAGTCGGTTTTATCGGGTTGAGTTAGACTTAAAGTCCAATCTTTAGTATGGTATCAGACTCATTTCAAACCTATCCTAACGAGTATTTGTTGGATTTATCAAGCCATCACCCATAGTATGTTATTCCACGCACGAGCTTCTAAAGTCCACTCCTTAATACATACGAATGTTAAAATCTAATACGAGTATATCTACAACGAGTTTAGGGTTTATGATTTAGTTGTTAACATTAAACTCATTAAAGTGTTAATTAATCTAATATAAGTGTTCTGCTTCACACACTGCACATGCAACTGACAGTTTGTTAGAGAGTTGGGTCGGGTAGCAGCACCTGGTGGCACCATAATAATAGTAACATGGTGCCACAGGGATCTTGGCCCTGATGAACAGTCCCTACAACCATGGGAGCAAGATCTGTTGAAGAAGATTTGTGATGCTTATTATCTTCCAGCCTGGTGCTCAGCTGCTGATTATGTCAAATTGCTTCAATCCCTCTCACTTCAGGTAAAGTGCAGTACTGTTCTTGAGGTTTACAATAATCTGAAAAGTTTTGTGTTCTTTATTCATTACATATATTCACAGAGTTGAAGTTGTTTTGCTACTACTAATTAAAACTTTGTGGTATATTTATATATGTATGTAGGATATCAAGTCAGAAGATTGGTCTTCCTTTGTTGCTCCGTTTTGGCCAGCAGTGATTCGTTCTGCATTGACATGGAATGGCCTCACTTCACTCTTGCGCACAGGTAAATGCTCAACATTCATCAATTATTTACAGTAATTAAACTAGGTCGATTCCATAATTTTTCTGTAAAAATATATAAATAAATAAATCTTTATAAATTAAGTGATAGATATAAAACTATATATTTACAAATTGTTAGAGAAAAAACTTAATACAAACTTATTTTTATTTATTTATTTTTTGTAATAATTAATTTAACTCGTAAAAGATTATTTTATTGCAAGTCTTTCATTTTTAATCACGTTAATTCCAACATATTTTAAAGAGATAAAACATACAAGTTTCAAGTTTTGTCTGAACGTGAGTACAATTAAAAGGCTTTTTGTTTTACACTAAAACTTCGAGAGCATGCATGTATCCTGAAACAATACATATAACTGCATGAAAAGGAAAGGATAAGCTCAGAAGTTATTTACAGTTGAAATATAAGATAAGCAATAATTTATTCATTTTGAAATAAAAATTATGCACTCCAGAAGAAAGATTAATTGTAAATAACTATTATTTTCTATCAATTTTCAGTTAACATTACTAAAAAAATATTAAATAAAAATTAATTTTAAAAATTAAACAAAATTAATTTTTATATTAACTAAATTAGATATTATTTTAAAAATTACAAAATTATTAATTTAAAAATCATTTTTTATTATTATAAATAATTTTAAATTAATATCTAATTAGCAATTAAAATTTTAACTACCAATATTATTTATATTCTAAATTTATTAACAAAAATCTTGATAACTAATTAGATATCCATTTATAAACTATTTATTAATAATAAAAATTAATTTAAAAACTAATAAAATCTTTAAAAAAGTATTTAATTTAATTAATATACTCTTTTTTTTGTTTTTAAAATTAATTTTTATTTAATAATTTTTTCTTAACTCACATAATATATTATTATTTGTTGAACATTAATTTTTTTTTTCAGGACTGAAAACCATTAAAGGAGCTTTGGCCATGCCATTGATGATAAAAGGATACAATAAGGGTTTGATTAAGTTTGTGATCATTACATGTAGGAAGTCTGGATAATTAAGCACATTATTTTTATTATTTTCAACAGGTCATTTATTTTGATAGTTTAACAAAATAAGAGAAGCCTATTGAGAGTCTGAAAGAGGGTGACATGACATCAAATTGAAGATGTAAGATTATTTCAGCTTCCATTAAGTCATCACCAATAATGATACTTCATTATTTTTGGTTTATTTTTAATTTATATTATCTTCATCAAATATTTAAAAGATTCACATGCCAATGTTGTTATTATTGTTTTTAAGACTACAAAATTATCATAACCAATACTGTCTTTTAATGCCTTTATTATGTGAATGTAATTTCCATTTTGTAGCTCTTTATAAACTTTCAAACTTACTAAACAAATTATTAAAAAAAACATAGAACACAATTTGAATCATATAAGTAACTGTAACAACAAAATGAATATCATATATATATATATATATATATATATATATATATATATATAAATAAAACAAACTTAGTACGATGATAAATTGATAATATAGTAAAAAGATGTTGTATATACTTTATAGATAATTCTATTTTTAATAGTTCTCTTACATGTGCTTACACTGTATCTCCTTCCATCAATCACACCTTTTGATGACCATGTTATTCTCAATTATTTTGAGACCAACGTTAGTATATTTTTTTTTTTAATGAAAGTTTTTATGTTAGGCAACACTATGCAACTTGACATCTCAGCGAGGCTGACACCTCAAGTAACAACAATCATCTGCCATCACATGAAAAAAGTATTATTAAAAAAAGAAAAAAGAAAGAAAATACAAAACTATGGGAGGACTAGACCAAAACCCACGTGTTAACAAAAACGATACATAGGTAGACTATACCTATTCATAAAGAATTCTAAGAACAGACTAGATGGAAGTCTATTATACCAATGAAATGATTGTCTATGAATGAACCCTAAATTAGCCAAC
>Ga0123342_1007883_pt1 | contig 13796 bp, 11 predicted proteins | sample Turbeawhitnodule_FD_89960 | JGI IMG/M metagenome (GOLD analysis project Ga0123342, IMG submission 89960) | Root nodule microbial communities of legume samples collected from Mexico - Turtle bean Mexico white nodule | ecosystem: Host-associated > Plants > Roots > Nodule | place: Mexico: Nepantla...
ATAATATTAATAATATTTAATAATAATATTAATCATTTTTAATAATTTTAATAATATTAATATTTAATATTTATAATATTTAATAATAGTAATAATATTAATAATATTTAATTATATTTAATAATAATAATAATATTATTATAAATTTTAATAACATCAACAATAATAATAATAATAATAATATAAATAATATTCTTATTCAAATTAATACTATGATTAATTTGAATAATAATTATATTAATAAAATTAATAATATGAATGATATTAAATATATTAATAATTATATTAATATTGATAATCATACTAATAACTATATTAATAATAATCATAATCTAACAACAAAACTTAACTGGTGTAATGGTTAAAGCTTTTTTGAAGATTCAATGGACTTTTTTTCGAGTCCCACCTGTTGCAGTTTATTTCTAACATTAATAATAACTATGATAGCATATATAATAATTTTCAATAACAATCCTAAAAATACTATTTGCAAGTATTAATTGAAAATAATAAAAAAAATTCAAGAGTTTTTTACTATTATGCAGTGATCTTTTGTACTAGAGCTACACTAACCGCCTCCTTTGATACAGGTATATTATAATTGGCCTCTAAGTGTCCAGTTTTTGGATGAATGGGGAAGCTGCCAAGAAGAATTTTAAGTGAAGAAATATTTCTTCACACTCGTCTTTCCATTTGAACTTAGATACCTTTCAGAAAAGCTGGACAATGGGTTTGGTTTTTTCTGCTAACTTCGGCACAAATCTAGAGAGAGTTGTAAGTCAGCCGATCAACTTATGAATTTCTTTTACATTTTCAAGACTTCACAATCCATTGATAGCCCTGCATTTTTCTGAATTTTCTTTAATGCAACGATAGATGAGCATGAAACCCATAATTTTTCTTCCTTCTACCCCGAACACACACTTGTCGGGGTTAAGTCACATACCATGGTCTCGAAGAGCTTTAAAGACTTCTTTGAGATCTTTGATATGTTGTAAGCATGAGTTAGATTTAACCACGATGTCGACTACATAAACTTCAACATTCCGATTGAGCATCCCTTTGAAAATGTAATTCATCAATTTCTGATAAGTTACACCAGCATTCTTGAGGCTGAAAGACATGACTTCATAATAGAATTTGTCGCAATTAGTCATGAATGTTGTTTTTTCTTTGTCTCTTGGGTTCATATAAATTTGATTATATCCAGAGTATGCATCTAGAAAACTTAAAATGTGATGACCGACTGTTCCATCAACTAGACGATTGGTAAAGGATAAGAATCCTCCGGACAAGCTTCCATTTACCATTCGATTTTTTGACCATAACCACATTTTCCAACCATGTGGTGTGGTGTGCTTTTTTATGAAGCCATCTTTAACGAGCTTGTTGGCTTCTTTGCGTGCAACATTACGCTTTTCTTTACCCATTTGTTTTTTCTTCTAGGCGATTGGTCTTGCTTCTTTGTATACTGAGGCACTATGTGTAATGACGTTCAGACTCACTCCGGGCATGTCTAAGGCTGTCCAAGCAAAAAATTTAGCATGGTCAATTAATCTTTGACTTACCAATTTATAGTCGGTCGAATTTAAAGAAGTTCCTATATGTTTTACATGTTCTTCATCATGTAGGGGTAACGGGCGAAGATCTTTGCCTGGTTCAATGCGAGCTTCATTCAACCAAAGGTCAAGATCGGCTAATGCAACCATATGCTCCCTTCTTGGAGATTTAATTTCCTGAGACCAATCTCTAAATTGCCCTCTAGACCTTGGTGAACGCCCTCTGTTGTATTCTTTTAACCGATAGTGTGGTGATTCTTTGTAACGTAGTCGATTGGTAGACTCGATTTTCAAAATTGCTATATAGCATTCTTGAGAATGGTGATTATGTCACCTAAAGCTGAGGGGAACTTCATAGCAAGATGTGGAGTAAACACTATTTCCATAATGCGGTTGATGGACGATTTTTCGAGTAAGATATTATACGAAGTATTTGTATTAACCAAAAAATAACTGATTTGATTGTTTCACAAAGGTATTTTCCTTCGCCGAACATGGTATACAAATCATTGTAACCTCTAGTGTCAACTTGTTCTCCTGAAAATCCTATAATTTGATTATAATACGGTTGAATCTTGGATTTTGAAATCCTCACTTTTTTTGAAAGTTTTTCAATATAAAATATCGACCGAACAACCTTGATCTACCAAAACCTTTGTAATGAATTTTGTTTCAATCTTTACTGTGATGACCATAGGATCGTTCTGAGTTGGATCAATAATAGTAAAATCATCATCTACAAAAAAGAATTGGAGGAATCCTCGGACGATCTGTGATAGTGCTTGAATGGACTGATTGATAGCCCAAAGGTGTTTTGATAAGTGTCGAATTTCAGTGATATTTTATATTAAAATATAAACACTTATGAGTAATAATTGCTAAAATAAATATAAAATAACTCTATATATGAATTTATAATTTTTTACATATTTTATGATTCTAATTGAATAGGAACGATTTATTCCCAAATTTTGTGTTAATTTCGAGATTCTAGGGAAGAATGGAGATAATTGAGCAAAAGGAAAATATACAAAGCTAAAAAAAGAAAGTTGGAATGCATTAACATTCACCAAAGCTGCCCAAACGTGCAAGAGAGTCATCTCACCACAGGGGAGCTCGTTCAAGCGAGCCATATCTCACTTGAGTGAGATAGCACCAATGAAGTTGGGTTGGACGACGATTTGTTTGCTCAAGCGAACCCATTCTTGCTTAAGCAAGAATCCGCTTAAGCCTAATCAAATTAGGTTAAATAGGGGGCTTGAGGCATAACCCTAGTATGCAAGATTGAGAGGAAAACACCATTGACTGACTTATAACCCAATTAGGAGAATAAGAGGTGTGAGAAACATTTGAAGAGGTAGTCGTCAAGGAGAAACATCCTGAATCTTCTTTTCATGATTTTCTTGCATGTAATAGTCATCATGAGTGGCTAATTCTACCCTTTAAAATTGGGAGTAATTTGTTCAAACTTTTATGTATTGAGGTAATATCTGAACATAATATTTTTTTTCTTGATTGATTATTGGTATTATTGTTTTACTTTTAATTCTTGATCTAGAATCTTAAATTTGACTGAAAAGTATTTTTAGGGTTTTGACCTAATCAATAATACTTAACATATTTGAGTGTTAGGAATAAACTTGAAATGTTAATTGCTATCAACGTCTGATCTTAATAATAAGTTATTTTTATAAATATGCGAGAAATCGATATTTAAGAAGCATATTAATAATTTTATATGCGAAAAATCGATATAAATGATTTTTACACAGGCATCAATATCAATCAAAGGACACAATATTATCACGCTAATCAAAATACAAAAGAGTGAGAAAGATGAAATTCAATCCCTGTTTTTCCAAGCAACAAATTTACTTGACTTGTTTTCATATTAATCATTGCCATCACAATAAATTTCAAAACACTTTTATCATTCTGTTTTATATTTACCAAATATTTTACTTGATTATTCAACTATTTCTTGTGAGTTCAATATTCGTCCTTAGGAACACGTATTACTTCTGACAACTTCTGACATGTTATTCCTACGGTGCGCTTGTCGTAGAAAGTCATCATGCTTCTTGTAGGCTAAACTATAACATCCGCTGCATTCAAATCCTCCCACAATTGTATTTATGACCTTGTGAACACCGCGTCTTGAACAATTGTCACGCTAAAGACTCTCACTTCTTCTTGAACGATTACCCCGTTTGGGACTCTTTCTCCTTCTTTGTTGTTTCATAGGGCGTCGGTCGTCCTCAAGATGTTGTGATCTTTCTTTACCATACCGAGGGTATGGTTCTCTTCGTTCTTCTAGGGAAGGGTACCTTTCTCTTTGTGGAGATCGAAACGAGCTTCTATTTGTTGTTTGAACAAAATTGCGTAAGTGACCAACTTGAACGAGTTCTTCTATTTTATCCTTCAAAGCTTGACACTCTTCGATTGTATTGCCAAACTTACGATGATAACGACATTGTTTTTTCAATTCCGGGATTAGATCGGCATGTAAAGCTTCATCCATGATTTTATCCCTATCAGCATTTAATGGGCTATAAGTATGGAACTGAGGTCCTCTATTATCTCTGATTTTATCAAATTGACCGGGTATATGTCGGATACCTCGGTCTTTCTCCTTTCTCTTATCTCCTTCATTGTCAACTCGAGCGTTTTTGTGAAAATCACACAATTCCTCAATTTGCATGAATTTGATGGCCCAATTTTTTAATTCATCTAGATTCTTTGTTGGCTTCTTTATCAGACTATCATTGAATTGTCTAGGTCTAAGAGCCAAAATCAAATGATGCATGACTATTTCTGGCATAAGATTTATGATGCTCAGATAGCTTACTAAATCTTTCCATGAATGTCCGCAAGGGTTCCCCTTTTTCTTGTCTGACATTAAAGAGAGCTAAAAATGACTTGTTGTGCGGTCGGCTAGTATCATATTGAGTGCTGAATTTTGTCGCTAAAGCCTTGAAACTATCCATCGAGTTGGGTGGAAGCTGAGTAAACCAGTTGAGTGCCTCTTCTTTGAGAGAGATGGGAAAAACTTTGCACCATATAGCCTTACTTGTAGTGTAAGATTCATTTGTGTCTTGTAGATATTCGATATGTTGTCTGGATGTTTGATGGGCATGAGTCTGAACTGTTGCTGTTTTTTCTAGGCTCATTTGAACGAGATTGCTTTTTATGCTTGATCCGGAAACTTGTCGTTTTAATTCCTCATTTTGCTCCTTTAAGAGACACATCTTTTCTTTATTCTTTTATCGGTCTTCAATGACCTTTTAACGGATCTCTTCCATTTGCTTTTGAAGTATTATTTGAAGCATAATGAATTGGTCTTCAGACATTCGGTTATCATTTGCCTTATTTACCTTGTTGAAACCATTGTTGTTTGTTGTATTTTATTTTGGCCCCATGGTGGACATCAATTGTATTTGTATAGACAAAGTGAGCCTAAATAGTACCTAGAACTGGTTGTACAATTAGTCGTTCGATTGTTCCCTTATTCCTCATTTTAAATCTTTTTCTTTAATTGTTGATGCTCGATCGAAATTTACCTGAAAAAAGTACTCTGACGATCAACTAAGTACTCAATATAAATAATGTATATTAAGAAATCATTACTTTAAATTAGAGATGGCAAAGCGGGGAGGGCTCACCTTTTCAACCCGCTAACCCGCATTAGCCCGCCCCACATAACCCGCGACACGCGCAGAGTAAATGTAGTGGAGTAAATTTTTTGTTTTTTTTTCATTTTGGGGTAGAAAATTACAAGGGTCATTGAAGTTATAATTTCCTTAAGACTTTTTTCTGGTCTAGTTTTGGGATGAAAATACAGATATGATATTTTTCATGTAATTTGGAATATATAATAGTGAATATGTTAGGTAGAGGATAAGTCAAGAATATTGGAAGATTAATACTGGGATTATGTAACATTCAATTCATGTTTATTGCATATTAATCCAAATGCCTTTGTTTTTTATGACAATTTTTCAAAAGAAAAAGTAAAAAAAAAAATTGAATTTCTAAAAAATATAAAAAATTGAATACGGGCTGGTCCGCGGGTTGCGGACCAGCCCTAATGCGAGACAAGACAAAAAGTTTAGCCTGCACTCACTTTGCAAGGGGGCCAAGTGTGGGATGGGCTGACCCGCTTTTCTATCCCTACTTTAAATCTCATTTTTTTAATTGTTGGTGTTCAATGAAGATTGATTTAAAAAAAAGTACACTAGAGATAAAGTAAGCACTCAATATACAAGAGTTTATTTATAATATTCAATCAAATTTATCATATATTAGTGTTAGCTTTATTCTATAAAGACTCCCTAATTTTTCAAAAATGTTACTTAAATTTGGTGTCCTGAATTTTCGAAAAGTTGTTGCAACTGCTATTTATTGTAACTGTTTTAAATATGTCTTGGACTAATAGGTTGAGAATTAACATTACTTGTATGAAACTAGTCGATACATAAATTAATATTTTTATGTTTAGAAATAAAAGTATTGTTTAATAGTATTTAAATATTTAGATACTTTATTTGTTTGTTTAGTGAAATAATTAGTACCCGCAAAACTGATGTATATTATATCTCTGCGCGAACCATTCATCTACTTGGAGCACATCTATTCTCTCTATGCTAAGATATACTAATTCTTAAATATACAACATCTATCATAAAAATAAATAAATTAAGAAAACGTTTTTTAAACATTGTAAATATAAAAAAAAAATTAAAACACTCCTGAACATATAGTTAAAACATTTAATTTTTAATAGAGTATTTTTTTAAAGTATTGAATATTTATTTATACTATTAGATAATAAATTAATATGATAGGTTAATCTGTTATTATAAGCTTTACTAGAGGGCTTATATCACTAACAAATCCAAGACATGTCCATTTCCAAAACCAGAATTCAATGACTTAGTTATAAGACATAATCTGAAATTGTTAAGCAACATCCACATGACTGGAAAATGTAACACGTTTTCTCAAGGGGAATAGAGAGAGAAAAGGCTCTTAGCCTACTCTGCTCAACTGATCCTTGGATGTGCTTTCAAATATCTTGTCAGCACTTGCTACCTCAAAACCATCCCTTCTATGGAACTCTTTAACCTGTTTCATTAGTTAGAAGAAGGATTAGCAAATCCAGCAGAAAATGCCTAGCAGGTGGTTCAAAACTCAAAAGTAGTTCACAGTTTCATCATTAACCAAAAAGATCTGTCACAAAAGATAAGAACTATAATAAAAAGTTAAAGCCATATGTTTAAAAACAAAGAAACATGCTTACCTCTGTGTCAGGTAAGTTTCTATACTGAGGCAGCACCAGACGCTCGGCAAATTCAATGTATGAGCATGGGACTGATTCAGTTATACCATCAGAAAATTGGAAAGAAATTGAATCTGCTACAGTTGAGCTTTGCTGCAGAAGACCATCAGGGCTCACTGGAAGTAGAGCAAATATTCAAAATCATTTATATGATCCTTGATCACAACCAACTACAACTTGCTATGATCATCTCGAAAAGTCGACAACATCCGCATGTTCATAGTTAGTCTAGGTTATAATTTCCATATTCATCTCACAATTAGGAGCATGATTCACAATCTGATGATATGCTTTATTTTTTCAATTCTAAATGATAAGTCCCCTGATCCATTGAGATACACAGCCATGCAAACAGATTAACAAACTTCTTTATACCATTCCTGTTATGTCAGTACTCAGTATTTTCAAGTGAAAAGGGCTTCACACGACTTTTATTTCCTATGAGGACAGAAGATAGATTTGACGAATGAGGCCAAATTTTCAGAAGGTGAACACAAGCAGGAATTGAAGGAATATAGTCATGTTTTCCATTAATGAATATAAGAGGAAGTTATTTGCTCTTCAATCCTCATTTTTCACTTGAGATAGCAATTGTCTTATCAGAGAAACCAGGCTGAGATTGTCTTACATTGAACATTGAATGCTTTTATTTTGGTTAGTAAAAGACCTAGAAAACCTTGTACTTGCATAATAACAAACAAGGGTACAAACCTTTCAGTAATCCTCCTTCAGAATTCAATCTGAATCCACTCTCCTCTATAAACTGATTCAGTGCTTTTATATCCTTCAAATGAGTGTTCAGCCGATGAGTGGATATAGTAACATGGTTCAGCGCATAACCATTGACTAGGGTCCAGGCAGCGTACTCACTTTCACTGTGTATCAAGTACCAACAAACCATAACTAAGCCAGATGCTAGAAGAGACTAGAAACTTTCCTAAAAAAATATGGCTAGCCATACAGGCAGTAATAATACCTTGCCAATTGTTGAAACTCTGAATATAAGGGCTTTTCCCATGTTAAATGTCCAAGGGAACTTGCAAGTGCTGCATGCTTGTTTCCATCTCCAGATGATTCAGTGTATTTTCGAATTATTTCCTTCACAAAAAATTCCAAATTATTTCAGTTCAATTGGGTTTGGGGAAGAAATGTAAGTATAAACTATTGAAGTCATGCAACTATATATCAATATAGATATGGATTGCAGTCTTAAGAAATCAATCCATTCTTTGGTTCTCAAATTATTGTTATCATGCTAAATCAACTATTAACACCAAAATAAATAATAAGACAAAACACTGCCTTACATGTTTACAACCTGGCCTGGTAAAGGCATACAAAGCCATTCAAGAAATTATCTATGATCTAGATTCTAGTCCCATACCAAGTAAAATGGATCAGTTAGTTCCACGAGCATTTTATGAGCTTCAACAAAACAATTTCTACAACTGAATTGTGACAGATGCTAAGGCATTGGTTTTTAATTCATAAAGGTGAGAAAGAAGGTATTGAGAATTAACAAAAGTTAAACTCAAATCTCCATAATATTAAATTTTGAAAAAAATATGCAGTATTGTTTTTAGCATCATACAATTCAGAAGAGCTGAAACCTTAATAGCTGCTCAATTTTGCCACACAAAAATATGGTTTTGGATGTGGAAAGGGCTAGGTGAGCTTTATAAGGCCTAAACCTTGCCTGTTTGTTTCTCATATTTAAACCCCAAGCATGGTCAGTCTATTTACCTGATATGAGCCCTTTTAGAGGCCTGCCCTTTCTAGTAGCTGGGGTTACTGAAATCCTATTTAAAAGCTTACTCCATTGTAAGTTCTTAGAAACAGGTCATAATACTACCTCTAAATGAACAATCAGCCTAAACTATATGTAAATTAGTGTTTTTAAACCCTAACAGAAACGAAAAGGCATACAACCTTAAAACACTTCAATATTTAATACTACAGCAACATCATAGACTTGTGTGAAAATAAAACAACAATACTACATTATTTATAGTTATTTAAGGTCAATATGTTAGGTCTAATAAGTTTTTTGAATGATAAAAAAGATGACCTTCAAAATTAATTTGTTTCCCTACATCTAACAGAACTTTTTTGTTTTTGGTCCCTGCATAAAATAAAAACTCTACATTTTGATTCCAACATGAATGAACATTGACAAAATGGTCCTTCTTGTTTGCTGACATTACACCAGTACTGAATTTAGTCCTTGTACTTGGCAACATTTTTTGTTTTAGGCCCTATATGGAACAATTTACACTATGTTTTGGTCCCTACATGAAAAACAATTTTACACGTTTTTTCAATTTAGCCCTACGGAAAAGCACTCTAATGCCATTATAATGTCAACAAACAATGGGGACATAGGCTTCTAAAAAGCCTTGTCCCAACTTATCAAGTAAATAGGCTTTGACTTGACTTAGGCTTCATGTGGGTTAGGTGATAGATCTCAAATGAAGTGTCTAAACCATTTCCACCCCCACATAACGATCATAAATAAAGGGTAATCTCTAAGTATATTATTATTACTTTGCCAATATTTGAAACTAGTTGCAGGGGGGCTGGGAAGAAAAACAGAGTCCGTCCTTAACACTGCAATCCTTAGAGCATAGATGCAGAATGACTCTAATTGAAGAACATTCTGGCAAACACACCTGAGTTTGTGGACTCATTTGATCTACCAGTAGCTCTGAAATAAATATTCTGGGCAGAGGTCCATTAATGCCACTACCACTGCCAGCCTGTGAATCTGCAGGAGGAGAAAACCACAGTGCCCTCAACTTTTTTGCTGGAAACCTTAACTCCTCTCTCTGACTATAGCCATAATCCAGAAAAAAGCTAGCCATTGAATCAATTCCATAACCATTCACCTAATTAAGGGCAACAATACACATGAATGAGCTAATCAGATATAATCAAATCACACAGAAAAGTCTACAACTGGAAGGAAGTAAAGCCAAGAGAAATACCCCAAATGTCCTGAATGCAAGATGATCATAGCATATCGAGTTGTTCTCAACAGAGTGAACAAGTTCTAATATGGCCTTTGCAGTAGGATTTCTGTTCAAGTAAACGGATTGCATACTTTCCAACACACCCCTGAAAAAACCTTCACCCCCCTGCACGAAGACAGACAATAAGATCTCAAGTTTCACTTTTGTATTTTTATTTTGAAAACTGTCTTCTATAACTATTTCTAACTAGTCGACAAACAATTTCTCATCCAAATCTATGAAGTTTTGAACTTTTTTTCCAAGACGAGAGTTTGGAAACAAAAAAATAAATAAATAAACAAATGGGAGATAGTTTCTCATCTTTTTTTCTTCGAATACTTTGTTCCAAGTATTTTGGGGACAAGACAAACTTTTAGTAAACAAAAAAAACTTATAAATGTCATCGGGAGACAAAACACAAAATTGTTTGTAAGAACAGCAATCAAACAGGCCATACTATCACTATTAGCATCACGGATATCAAGAATCAAATTCCCTTTTCTCTTCGAAAATAAAACACTACAAATAATAATTCAAGAAACACCAAACCAAGTCCTTTGGGGAATACATGATATTATAACACCAAGCACTAGAAAGAAGACATAATTTTGGGTTCAGTATGAAAAACAACGTGAAACAAGAAATCCTGTCATGATTATTAAAAAAATGGAACCTGAATTGATGATCTCTGGGAAGCATGCTGTGATTGGGAGTTACAAGATACGTGAAGGGTTCTTAAGGCCAAGTGCCCCGGGGAAGATGGGTGTTTCATTGGAACCAAATTCCAGAAATTGGGTTTGGAAGGGACAGAGGTTGTTCTGGTGAAAGAGAAGAAAGGTGACAAAGTTGAGGACTTGGTAGTTGCAAACATGGTGAAGTTTTAGTTTATGAGAGAGACTTCATGCAACTTCAATCTTATGAATCACCATTCACAGCGGCGGAGAACTACATTCATATCATGTACGCAGTTTCGCATTTTCATTTGCCTTTTCTGTCCATCATCATAATAATAATTATTCCATTTCTTTCCTTTTTTGTATTATCTGTCTTTCATACTATATTCTTTTTTATTCTATCTTTCTATTATTATACCTTTTTAATTTTTTTTAATTTTTTTTTTATTTTTCATTCAACTACCTGCTATATTAATGTGAATCACGATCTCATATTTTTTAAGCAAATCGATTATGATCAATTTTCGATTTTAATTATCCCAACTTTTGTGACAAATATATAACAGTCCTAAAGCACGATTTTCTAAGAAAAAATTAAATATTACAAGAAAATTTATATTAATTGAAAGTATAAAAAATATTACAGTGTCACATAGTTTTTTTGTATTCATAAGATTTAACTCATTACCATTTTTACAATAATCCATACCATACCAGTACTTCATGAAATTTGCTAAACCATTTATAGTGAGAAGATAATGGTATAATTTAACAGAAACATTGACTGAAATTTGATTAACTTTAAAAAGATGCGTAGAACTTAATATGAATAAAAGAAGTTGGGATTGATAACTAAAAGAAGATGGGATTGATAACTAAAATACAAAATACACATATATGAACTTAAGTAAAAGAAAATTATATTTTAAAAGTTAAATTGTAAATTGTAAATAGTATAATAGATATTCGAAATTAAATCTTTAGAAAATCGAATTCTCATATGTAAATAAATAATGTTGTCGAATATTAAAAACCCAGTCAAAATTCTGTTTTTTGGGAATCTAATTACGATGAGATTTTCCAATTTTTAATGAAAAAGAGATTAAAAATTTAGAGATAATTTTTTTTAAAAAAAAAACTTTACCGGAATTAGCCGGAATTAGGTTTGTTAAAGACCGAATTCCAATCATTCACAAATTCAGTTTATAAGGAATCAAATTCTCAGTAAACATCTCTATTCTGATAAATAATATTGATTATTTGCAAAAAAAAATATATTTTAAAATAGGTTTATTGTGAAAAAAAAATCGTAAAAAGAATTGATTAAATTAATTTAATATAAAAATAGAAAAGAAATAAAATTATGTAAAGATGGAAAAAATATGTATAATGAATTATCTTACTTAAAAATGAAATATTTTAGAGTATTATATACTCTTATAATTATTAGGAAACACTAATAATCAACAATAATAGATCACAATGTAACATTCATAATGAGTTTTAAGTATTTTTTATCACAACAATTTAATTTTACCTAAGTAATATTTCTGGATTTATTTTACATGACCCTCACTTTCTTGTACATAATCTTAAAAAGACATAAATGAATGAATGAAAAGAAAGAATGGAAAGTGTAGCGAGTGAGATGGAGAGCGCGTGAGGCAATCCAGAAGAGTCTTGTACGACATGAGATGGTTCCGTTGGGTGTGGCATGTCTTGTGGATGACACGTCATCCTATGATGCGGATTAGACAGACAGCTTAGAATGTGTCACATAAATGTGTCCTTATCTCTTCTTCTTCGTCATCCAAACAGCACTCATACACCTAAGATTATTCAATTAGGGATGAATAATAATCGCTCTATTATTTTTTTCATTGCATTTTATTTAATTAGGCTTCTCCATTAGTAAAAATATATTTACATATACTTTTAAATAATTATCATGTTCTTCTAAGAAACTTTGTAATTTCAACACTCATCACAACATAGCTTTCTAGGAAAAAATATATTAATTGTGTTCCAACATTTCACTGTATTAAATTAAATCATCACAATAATCATAACTTATAACTGGAGAATGAATAAAAAAACTATCTTTTACAGATATCCTGTATTTAGTTTGTTTACTTAAATTTACAATTTTGTGGTTTTTAGGACCTATTATTAATGCTTAATTTTCAGTAGTTGAATATTGATACAGGATAATGTTTATAAAAATATGCCACTTTTTTTCTTAATGTAAAAAATAGCAATTTCTTTTATCTCATAACCACCGACAATATGTTAAATTTTCTTTTTAATTATTTCTTACAAATATGTTATTTTTTATTTTTTGTAGATATATTAGTTTTTAAAAATATATCATTTTTTATCTTAATCTGGTGGCATCATACGATGACAAAAATATCTTATAAAATGGCACGCTATCGTTTATTAATTTGATACACATATAGCATCATTATCATAACTAACCATGGATATTTAAAGTGGAAAAAATAATTAAAATGAAAAAAAAATAGCAAAAGGAGTGAAACATAAAATAACCTCTATTTGTTAAAGATTAAAATTTTATTTATTTATTTAGAAAGTTATTTAAACTAAGAAAATACTCGTTTAATATAAATGAATTTAGAATAGGTAAAATAAAAGTTTATTCTGTACATTTTCTGTAGACTTGTTGAAGGATGCATGAGAGTTGTAGTTATCCATGCGATTTCTTATACTTCTGACTGATGGATATATATATCGTTTTGGCATGCTTAACTTAGAAATTTTTTGGCCCTCTCATCGTCTTTATATAAATTTCTTCCTCGACCATACCTTCATGAGGCACCCAATAAATTATGTGAAAACACCACTAGTACAAAAAGGTAGATTAACGACGGTTAAAATCAACAATTAAAGACGGTTCCAGAACCGTCGTTATTATAGGCGTCGTTAAAAGGTATGAACTTAAAGGTGGTTTGTGTTTCCTTGAAAAAAATTTACGCGACTTTTAACAACGGTTCCTACCGTCGTTGTAAATAAGGATTTTTTAAAGACGGTTGGAACCGTCGTTATATGTATTGATTAAAAAAAATAAAAAATTTTATTTTTTAAAAAATCTCAAACAACCTGCATAAAGTTTTCAATTCCAGAAAATAAAAACATTTCAAATCATAATTTAAATATAAAAATTACATACAACAAATTATAACATAATACAAAAAAG
>Ga0123342_1007884_pt1 | contig 13794 bp, 7 predicted proteins | sample Turbeawhitnodule_FD_89960 | JGI IMG/M metagenome (GOLD analysis project Ga0123342, IMG submission 89960) | Root nodule microbial communities of legume samples collected from Mexico - Turtle bean Mexico white nodule | ecosystem: Host-associated > Plants > Roots > Nodule | place: Mexico: Nepantla...
ATCTTCCGGTGCTTAAACACTTTTTATTCATCAATATAATAATTTATTCATTACTTTTGTTTTTTAGTTTTTAACTTATCAATTCATTGATGTTTTTTTCTTTTTAATGCTATTGCAAAAAAAGAAAAAGCAAATTAAAAAATATTAATATTTAATATTTAAAATCCAAACTTTTATTTAAAAGTAGAGTTCAATAGCTGCCAAAAATAGTGCATACAAAAAAAAATTATGTGTCCACATATCCAAGGTTAAGCCCATTCTAATTTCATTGTCACTTTACCAAGGTTAAGCCCTCGCTTTATTCTAATTTTATTGTCTCACTATCGAAGGGTAAGCCCACGCTTTATTTTTAATTTTATTGTCCCCTTATCCAAGGCTAAGCCTACGCTAATTTTATTGTCCCCCTAGCTAAGCCTAAGCCCTCACTTTCTGTCTAAGGCTAAGCCCCCGCTTAAGTTAACATTTGTAATTTTTTGTGTTGGCAACTTGTAGGCAAAGCCCACGCAAGCCAACTTTTTGCGACGCCATGCACCCGACAATTTTTTTTGCGACAAAGATATTAGCTTCAAAGTTGTGTGAAGGCAAAACCCATGTTAATTGCATCTTTGCGTGGGCTTTTTGTGATTAGTGTCCGCCTTTTTCCCTTTCTAATAAAAGTTTTTTTTGTAGTGAAAGCCTTGATTGTTTTCACTTTTAGAAAGAATCCAATTGTCAAATTCATAATTGCAGATATATTTTAAATTCTAGTATATATATTATAAGTGTTCTAATTAATAATTTAAATTTATTTATTTTATTTAGTTTCCACTACATTAATAAAATAAATTTATTTTATTGAATATCTTAAAAATAATTCTATTAATATATGATTTAAAATACGGTCACGTAAATATATAAACAAAATTAAAATAATATTGTAAAATATATTTAAATGGTTTTATTTTTATATTTCCACATTTGAAAAAGTGTTGTTTATGGTTCATGGATTCCTATAGGCAATAGTTTTAAAATCCTTGGCTAAAATAGTATCATTGTTTTATACTTTAAGCAACACTTAAAAAAGTTACTTAAAACATATGTCCACAATTTTTAAATTGTGACTTAAAAGAATAAGCAAATACTACAAAAATTCATTGAATAAATTGGTTTTAAAGTGTTGTTTATTGTCATATTTTAGACAACGATTTTATAATTTTGTTGTCTAAACAAAAACTTATTGTTTATTACTTTAGCCAATGATCACTTAGATCATGACTAGGAATTCGTTGTCAACTAATTGCCTAAAGCTTATATAATGGTTTTTACCATTTAGGTCATGGTTTGTTATTGGTGTCTAAAATCCTTTTTGTTGTACAAATATGCGCTTTCATGTGTCTTATGACTTGTATTCACTTCAAAACATCTTTCTCTCTGAATATCTTCTTTCGTATCTCCTTGATATTGATTTACTCTTGATCTATGAAAATCAAATTTCTCATCTTCATCATTTTCTCGTTCAATGTTGAAAGAGAAAACTTTGGTTCTTAGTTTTACTCACATCTTTAAGTCCCTTTGATAGCATTTGGGAACAAAATAAGTATAAGTGAACATTATAATTTATATTTTAATTCATGGGTATCACTGAAACAGAACCTTTATAATATCTTCTAATTATTGAGACTTTCTTTTCTTAGATATTTTACTTTGAATGTATATTCAAAAAAATTTCAAGTTAATATAAAATCATAACATTGTAACATAACTATATTTAACCTTAATTTTATTCCACTAATCATATTTTTGAAAACTCTTTAATATAGAATATTCATACTCTGTTTTTCGAAGACTTTACAGTGAAATACTAATCATATAAGAACTTTCCAAAATCCATTAAGTGACACTCTTATTTGAAAATAATGTTCATGAGCACTAGGATCATCTTATATGATCTTCTCAACTCTTTTTTCTGATCCATTCATTGATATCGTAGGGTCTATCACTTGATATGAGCTTCTCACGAGCTTCGTCTAATATGTCTTTTGTCTAAAGAGTTTTGTTTGATGCAAACTTTTCTCATATAATCTTTTTATATGTGCAACGTTCTTCATTTTCGGTGTTCTCTTTAAATATGTTAGTCACTTAGAATATTTATGAAACATAAACACGAAGGTTGAATGGTATGAGGATCTTCTACTGTGAGCATGTGTCATTGTTTCATCTAACAACCTTTTGTTGTTGGTATATATCGTCTGATGTGTTGGCGTTAGTGGGTCTTACTCATCTTTTTTATTATTTTTTTTCTAAACTTATTCTACACATGAATAAGTTTGTTATACTATAACATACCTTATAGTATTTATTATCATCAAAACATATAGATATTGATATTATGAGATCATGTGATGAATATTGATTGTTTGCTTACTTAACATAACATTCCTCTGTACTAATATTCTCACCCTTAATTTCTTGGATGCACACCATATCAACTTCTTTCTTCTACGTTATTTCTTTCATATATATTCGTTTAATTTCTCCCCCTAGCCCCCGTATATTTAAACTTAATTTACTCCCCTTATCTCTTTTCTATTTCATTTTAGTATCTCGATCTTCCATCATTTCAATTTTCTTTACAATACTAACGTGAACCTTATTTCCTTACCAAAGTTCCCTGTAAATTGACCAAAGTTCCTATGACTACAACCTTTTCAAAACATTCTTTACTCTACATAGACAAAGGTGTACCCCTGCAACCAACCACATTATTTTATTACCAGAGATAATGTTGTTAGTCCACAACATGATGATTTGAGAATCGTCTCGAACCAACCTCTGTTCTCTTCTATAATACCATTTTCCTATTTTCCATCCAAATACCATCAAGTTTTTTCTCTAGTTCCTGCACATTTGAAACTCCTCCAAATCTATCAAAGCCAAACATTTGGCCACACCATTAAGTGTTCTAGTGATAAACACTTCCTACACCTTTTCCCATCTCTAAAACACTTTCCACATTTCATATTCCCAAAAAGTGGAAGAAGAAAAAATTTGCTTCCATCGGTAGAGACATTTCATCATTGTATTTCGTCCCAATTTTTTATTTATGTAATGTTTGAGAACAATAAATATGTAGTTTAAATTCATTAGTTGTGAATGCCTCTAGTTTCTCAACAAATATTTCTTTATAAATTTGGTTTTGATTGTATAATTCCAAATCATTTGCACATTCTTTTTTATTGGTTTGGATGGAGTTTTAGTTCAAAATCAAATCAAAGAACGCCAAAAACATCCCCTAAGAATAGTTATCTTTTGAATGACACAACAATGCCAATATTATTATAAGACTAATTTTAATCATATCATTAATTGTGATAAATATTAACACCATTTTACTAACTCAAATTTAAATTTTGTAGAGATAAAAAACAAATGAAATATTTTTCAGAGAATGAAATATTATACTTTAGAGAGACTAAACATATATTCACTATAATAAAAATTCATTGTAATTGCCAACAAAAGGCGGGACTATAAAAAAGAAGTCACTAGTATGGGTGAAGTCTACTCAAGTTAGACACAAAAATAAATGTCAAATATTGTGTCCATAATGGAGACCTTTAACTCACACTAAAAATTATTAAAATAATAATAAGTTAGTGTCTAGAATTGGGACACAAAGTAGATGCAATGAAAAAAATTAAGTGACAGAATAATATTAACTTTAGAATGGAAACACAAAGTGGATGCAAGTTAAAAATTATTAAAATAATAATAATAAGTTAGCGTCTATAATGGGGACACAAAGTATATGCAATTAAAAAGTAAGTTGCGGAATGATATTGCATCGAGAATGGGGACACAAAGTGGATGAAAGTTAATATTGTATTACATTTAATGTAGGTCTAGGTGACACTAAGGTGAGTGGACGTTTATTGTCACTTTAGCCCACTCTAAGTTAATTATTGTTGAAGATCCCACATCAACTAGAGTTAGGACATTTCATATTATATAAGTGGGTGCAAACCTCACCTTATAAGCCGGTTTTATGAGGTTGAGTTAGGCTTAAAGTTCAGTTTCTAATATGGTCTCAGAGCCATTTCGAGCCTATCCTAGTGATTGTTTGTTGGGCTTATCAGACTACCCCCTATTGGCTCGTTATCGGACCACCCATAATATATAGTCTCACGCACCAGTTGGTAGTCTCGACGTGAAAGGGGTGTGTACTAGAGATTACGACATTTCATAGTATATAAGTGAGTGCAAACCTCACCTTATAAGTTGATTTTTTGAGGTAGAGTTAGGTCTAAAGTCCACTTCTTAATAATTATTTAATTTTATATCCATTTTAGTGTCTCTCAAACCTACGTTATAGTTAAATAATATATTTTTCTTTATGTAGGCCTAGCCAACACTATCTTGTAAATTTGTGTCCCATTGGAAGCCGTCTCTAAAGAATAGCCACCAAAATATTAGCTTTCGTTTCTATTGGGACACTAAACCCACACTAACCCCATATAGACTCTCTCTTTTTGCTCTTTGCGTCGTTCTTTTGGAAACTCTATTATCATTATTTTTTTTAGTGATTTCACCAAAAATAGTTTTCACATGTTTGATATAGTTTATATAGCCTACTATTACCAGAGTTAATTAGTAATTAGGAATAAATTTGACACAATTTAGTTTTATATAAAAAAAACTATAATATTTTTAAGTGAATTAAAATGAATTATGACTATTTTAAAGATATCAAAACTATTTTATTTAAAAAGATAATATTTTAATAACTTTATAAGATTTGAAACGTATTAATCTATTACTCAACCATTGAGTGGAGTAGAAAATCAACTCAACCAACAAAATTATTATGGGGTTAAGTAGGTTTGAATGGGTAGGTGGATTGAGTAGAGCCCTTAGATTCAACTTTATCTGAACCTGTCATTTTAATTTGCATTTTTATAATTTTTATATTAGTTACCAACTTTATAAAATAATATTTAATTTAATCAATACTAATTAATTTTTTTTAGTTATAAAATATTTTCTTATACAATTATATAGTTTTACATGATTCTATTTAAACAAAGTTGGCGTATAAAGGGATGAACCTACGTGTATTCGTATGAGGTACATGTCCCTAGTTAATTTCAAAATATTTTAATACTAGTTTTAAGTTTTTTATTTGTGTCACTTGTCTTAAACTGTACCTCTCTTGTGCTAACTTCCATCATATTATTTTTTTATTTGGAGTATACGTTATTATATTTCTCCAAAACCAAGAGTCATAAACCCTACACCATATATATGGTTATATGTTTCGGTTATTGGATGTGCAGAGAAAAAATATTAAAAACTTAATCATATGCACATGCTTGATGCTTTCACTTTTTTTTTTCTCATAACAATCTTTACAGATCTAAGATAATAATCACTCATACATGCAAATCTCTATCGTTTCCGTTTAAGTATAAAAAAATCATGCACTCTTATACTATTACAAAGATCCATTGTTGTTTCCTAAATGATTCTCAAAATAATAAGCCAAAATAAGGTAGGTTGTGGTTATGGAGTCACTCTTTGATTGTTTTATATCTTCGTTTCTCAGTTCATGTTGATTTAGTGATATATATGAAAGAACTTTTTCAAATTTATTTTGATTAGTCTTATCATATGGGTAAATGCATGCATAATTTGTTTTAAAACTTAAGGAAATGACAATACATTTAGATAAGTGGTACTCATTTTGAAGATTTCACCATCAAATTATAATATATGTAAAGGTAAACCTATGTAGATTGTGAAATTACAAATAAAAATATTAACTTTTTTATATTAACATTTTGTTCATGTATATCATATTATATTTTAAGTTATTGATAATTATTCATTAACTAAATTGAGATGTGAAGTTATATAATAATTTTGTCCTAAAAGTTATTTTAAATGAAAATCAAAACTATTCATTACTAGAGATTTATGACTTTTTATACACTATGTAACTTATTTTAATAATGATTATGGTAATGTTTGTCAAGTTAAACATATTAAATTAAACTCATATAAACTATAAACTCTCATGCAAGGTAAGCTTTAGTCAAATTACTACTTGATTAAATTATTTATTGAAAGAGACCCTAATCTTGATTGATGTGAGAACTAAATTAAAAATCTACTTAAAAGCACATGCAAAGAACAATATTAATGAAAATTCAAGTACAATTATATATATCCTTTCATATTTATGACAAGTTAGTTTGATGAGTGTACATGATAATTACACAAATCAAAGTTTCCAACGCCACATTGATTACATTTTAATTTTTTTAATCCAAAGTATTAGACAGAGATTAATCATTTGACAAGTTCCTTCAATGAGTGGACATGGAAATTACACAAATCAAAGTTTACAACTCTATAGATTGATTACGATTCAATTTTTTATCCAAAGTATAATGTCGAGATTAGTCATTTTAGATTGTGAAATTTATGTATGAACTGTATTTTTTTTTGTACACACTCAATTATCAGATTCAATGTTTAAATAATTTGTAAATCATGAGTTCACGCCGGTTTTTTAATCTGTTTAGTGTAGTTTTTTTAGGGAAATTACAAAATTCGTAAATTTAAAAAAATATTTATTGTAATATGTCGTAAATAAATAGAGAGAAATTACCGCTTTATATTTTTCTTTTCACAAAATCATCACTTGAATTACAATTTTTATTCTTTTAGTTTGGATAATAAAAGTTGTAACATTACATAAAACTTTTATTTGTTATTATTTTTTAAAATTTGAATTTGTAGAATGATATATAATTGGACTTATGTTTATTTATTTATTATTTTGATAAATTAAACGTATGTCTAGGTAATTTGTATTGAATATTAAAACAATTATTAAATAAAATCAATTTTAGAAACAAAAATAATTATTTATTATATTGACTAAATTAGATACTATAATATAAATTAAAAAATCATTGATATTTAAATTAATTTTTATTAATAGTTTCTAAATTTGTATCTAATTAGGTATTAAGGTTTTAACTATAATTTTAAAAACTAAATAATTGGTAACTAAAACTTTGGTAGTTAATTAAATATAAATTTAGAAATTATTTATTAATAATAAAAACTAATTTAGATATCAATAATTTTGTTAATTTCTACAAAAATATCTAATTTAGTCAGTATAATAATTAATTGTTTATTATCTTTAAAATTCATTTTTATTTAATAATATTCTATTAAAAAAATGACATTTTCTTAGGTGAATCTGAAATTAAAACACAATAAAAATAAATAATAGTAGAGTATATGCAAGTAAAATTAAGTCACCTTTAGAGGCAGCATGAAAACATGAAATTGACTCAACTTCAAAAAGTCAAAAATACTAAAATAAAAAAGATAGAAAATTGTAATTATACCTACAATTTTACTACCACTTAATTAAATACTTAATACTTTTTTAAATTTTCTTTTAAAAAAGCTCTAGATTTGGTGGTAAAACCAGTTCATGCTAACCATGTTTGTGCTAGTGTTGAAGTAGATGCTAACAAGTCATTCTCAGCCACATTTTTAACCCATGCAAGTGTACAGAGAAAAACAAACATTGGACCACAAATTCAGAACCGTTAAAAAGGGTAGACAGAGAGACAGTGTGTGAGAAAAAATAGTATTATTACATTGAAGACAAACAAGTTGTGGAAGTTCAAGATTACTATACCACCGTCCATACATTTACATGTGTCAGCTAAGGTTACAACTGAGCATATTCCTCAACGAAGAGATTGCCTTTACATTTAGCCTTCCAATCACATTTCTCTCCCTATCCTTACACTCACAATAATGGGTTGGTCCTAAAACTTGTGACAGCCTCATAAAACCAACCATTTTTCCCACACAAGTAGATCCTCAAAGTTACTTACAACTACTTAAATTTTCTACCTTTTTCTCCCTCTCTTTTTGTGTTCTGGTGGGCACTTCATCAGTTCTTGAGTCACTCAAAGGTGCAGCACAAAAAGTAGAGGAAATTGCATAGTGCCTGAGATGTCTGGTATTCTTCTTTGGGTGAGTTGTGGACCCAAGGAGAACCCCATCTCTATTGTCGGTCTTGCAGGGAGAGGTGGGAGGAGCCAGAGGAGGTTTGGACTGTGCAATGGGATCACTTTTGCAAGCTTTTCACCTGCAGTGGCAGACCCTTCAAGATCTTCAGAAGAGAGGGTCTATGAAGTGGTGTTGAAGCAAGCAGCACTGGTCAAGGAGCAGAATAAGGGTACTAAGAGAGCTCTGAATTTGAACAAACCAATTGAAGGTGGTTTAATCCAAGGGGATCTGTTGAGTGTTGCTTATGATAGGTGTGGTGAAGTCTGTGCTGAATATGCGAAGACATTTTATCTAGGTACTTCTCTCTACACATCATTGTCTCTTAATGAGTAGTTCTTGTTAATTTGTAGAATTTCATTACTATATCAGTTACATAATAAGAAACTTCAGTCATTGGCTACCTGTTCTGAATAAGTGACCCGTTCATTGTTCAAATTTTACACTTTCCTCTTACTTCTTGGTTGATTCTAGTTAATAGTGACTCTCCTTCGCTGGTCTATTTAATGTTTCTTAGTATATGTTGTAGTCAATTTGATTGGTTCATTTATAAACTGCATATCACAGGCACACAATTGATGACCCAAGAGCGCAGAAAAGCCATCTGGGCCATATATGGTATGTGTGCTTATCCTAATTGGCATGCTAAAAAAGCTTATCCAATGAGGCTTGTGGTCCATTATTTTCTTACTGAGATTGAAATTGACTACACTTTGTGCATTGAAAGTGTGGTGTAGAAGAACAGATGAGCTAGTGGATGGTCCTAATGCTTCTCACATCACACCAAAGGCCTTGGACAGGTGGGAGAAAAGATTATATGATGTTTTTGAAGGGCGCCCTTATGATATGTATGATGCTGCTCTCTCAGATACAGTCTCAAAGTACCCAGTTGATATACAGGTAGACCACAGCTCAAGCCTCAAAACTGGGCTCTTAAATTGAACCTCTTACCTTTCATAGTTTGTAGGGAAGATAAATCTTTATTTACATCAGAATTCAAAACTAGTCAAATAAGTGTTTACATCTCACATTAGTTTTTCAAGTTGAGTTAAGATCAGATCAAATTTAAAAGATGGTATCAGAGTTTGTCACAGATCCAGCATTGACTCGCTCTGAAAGTTTAAAAAATCTGCCTTGACTTGAAACTTTTGTAAAAATGTCTAATCTGGATGTGAAGGAGTTGTGGTGGTCAACCTTTTGAGGTAGAGTTAGCCAAACCCAAATTCAAGAACAAGGAAAATGGTTGTTCTCAAGGGACATAAAAAAAGTGAGGAAAATGTACATTCTTAACTTATTTAGAGAAAAAAAAATATTCCTTTTTCCTATGTACAACTTTCCAAGAAAGCATAAAACAAAGAAACAATTACTTTTCCCGAAATAAGAGGTACCAAGCATGCAATTGTCTTGAAAAAAATAAAGTTAATGGAGTTGTTCTTACTAGTTGAAAGTAATGAATAAGGAGCTTGTGTTCCACAAGATTAGTTTTGAATTGTATAATATAGAATATCTAATGCTAAATTATGTATAAATTAAAGCAACAATAGGGGGGTACCAGTTATTTTTTATGTGCTGAAACTGGATCAATTTACAATGAATTTGTCTGTTTGATTAGCCATTTAAGGACATGGTTGAAGGGATGAGGCTGGACCTGAGAAAGTCAAGATACAATAACTTTGATGAACTCTACCTTTACTGCTACTATGTAGCAGGGACAGTGGGCCTTATGAGTGTCCCAGTAATGGGGATTGCACCAGAATCAAAGGCTTCAACAGAGAGCATCTACAATGCTGCATTGGCACTTGGAATTGCTAATCAACTTACCAACATTCTCAGAGACGTTGGAGAAGAGTAAGAATCTTTTGTATCTTGTACTTCAATCTATTTAGAGAATGTAGAATCACACCTTGAAGTTTAAGTATCACTGATGCTCATACATAAAACCTCAATTGCAAGAACCTGCATTAACCATAAAAAACAATAATTATTTGTTGTTCTTGATGATTATAGTGCAAGAAGAGGAAGAGTATATCTTCCACAAGATGAACTAGCACAAGCTGGGCTATCAGATGAGGACATTTTGATAGGGAAAGTTACAGACAAGTGGAGAAATTTCATGAAGGGACAAATCCAAAGAGCTAGGATGTTTTTTGATGAGGCAGAAAAGGGAGTTTCAGAGCTGAGTTCTGCAAGCAGATGGCCAGTGTGGGCATCTTTGTTGTTGTATAGGCAAATCTTGGATTCTATTGAGGCTAATGACTACAATAACTTCACCAAAAGAGCTTATGTAGGGAAACTTAAGAAGCTCTTGTCACTGCCTGCAGCTTATGGAAGAGCACTTATAGGTCCCTCAAAAAACTTAACCAAAATGGTTACAACTAAGTAAAGACCATCAAAGTGTTTCAGCTTGTAAATTCTGTTCACTAGATATCACAAAGCTATTAAAGTGTATAATTTTTTCAAGTGTTAATTCTATACTTCCCTGTAAAAAATATTGGAGAGAATTCCATTCATTATTGAAAGATAGGTCTAGCGGAGAGATTCAGAGGAAATAAGAAAGGAGATTTTAAAAAATAAAAGAAAGTTGGTTCAATATTGATGAGGGGAGCAAAATCTATCCTCTGCTAAATTTTTCACCCATTCAAAAATTGGGATTTCTGAAAGAAAAAATAAAAAAAATGAAATGATTTAAAATATTTATAGTGATTATTGTTATCATTATAGCTATATATAATTAAATTTTAAATTTTTATTTGTGTTATATCAAGTTTATTATGATTGATATTTAAGATTTGTAAAATTATTATTATTATTATTATTTTACATATATTTATGGTACAAGATGAATCTCTTGATAGACGTTATTTTATAATTAACTTATGAACCATTTAATTTTAAAGTGGTTGAATAATTTTAAATATATTGATAATATTTTATTATTTTATTGTAAAAGTTTTATTATTACACAAGATTGTATAATATTTCTTATGTTTTTGTTATACTATTAATAACGATAGTTATGAAAACATAAAATATTGATATAGCTATATGTATATTATAATTAATATTCTCTTTAAAAAATTATTAATACAAAAAATTTACTTTCATTTTGTAATTAAATAATAAATATCTATTTAATAGTTTGAATGTTGTCGATCAAATAAACCTTATTCATCTTTTTTTATAAAGCTTTCATGTTCAACTTCATTATGCAACTTGACATATCAGCTATGTTATATCTCAAGTAACAACAATTATTTGTCAACACACGAAAAAAATATTATTATAAATAATAAAAATGAAAATACAAAAAAAATTATGGAGGACTATACCAAAACTCATATGTTAACAAAAACGGTACATAGGTAGACTATACATATTCATAAATAATTCTAAAAACATATTAGAAGGAAACTTATTATACCAATGAAATGATTCTCTATGAATAAATCCTAAATTAGCCAACTTATCAGCACACACATTCCCTTCAAGAAAAATATGAGTAAACCTAAACCTGATTTTTCCACAGTAATTAAGACAAGTATGTCATCGATTACGAAACATCCACGATACATTAGTTCTAGCAGTAAATGCAACACAAACCAAGGCAGAATCACATTCAAGCCATACACTAGTAAGCTTCATCCTTTGAGTTTCCTCCATAGCATATATAACTACATAAAACTCAGCAACCGAAGCAGTCTGAACATCAAAAAACACAGAGAAACCACCAATAAACTCCCCCATACTCTCACGGAAAATACCTCCACAAGTAGCAAAACCACATATCCCCGAGCAGCCCTATTAGTGTTGATTTTAACCCAGCCTGGTGAAGGGAACTCCCATATAACAGGAAGAGGACAAAGAACTTTACCAGTACGAGTATTAATACCAACAAACTTAATGACATTTAAATCCAACATATCATTCTTCATTGAAGCTTTAGACGAATTTCCCACAAGACAAGTTAAATCTTTAATTATTGAAATAGCCTTAAAAACATCAATCTTATCTTGAAATCTAGCATAATTCCTCATACGCCATATCATCCAAATAAAAAAAGTTATCACAGCAAGCTTAAGCAATTTAACCAAAGGACTACCATCACTCTTAATAAAAGAAAGAAGAACATCCTTATTAGAATTGAGGAGTAAGGAAAATCTGCCAAACCCAACTCCAAATACGCAAAGAAGTAGAACGTTTAAAAAATAAATGTTGAATAGATTCCTCATGCTATCCACAAAGTGTACACATAGAACATATATGCAAACCTTTATACTGAATATGTTAATCGATAGGAAGTCGCCCACGAATAACTTTCTAGAGTACTAGAGTTTTGGAAGGCGGAATAAATGAAAACCAAATAAATTTATCCCAATCATAGGGAACTCGTGGTTCCAAGAAAAAAGTTCTAGCAGATTTAAGACTAAAACGACCAGACTCATCTAGAATCCAATTAAGAATATTTTGTTCCTCCCTATGATATGATTAAACAAATGAGGCATCTGCTATAAAGGCAAAGGAATATTCCAATCACAACCAGTCCAAAACTGGGAGACTATATTTGCTAAAGAAGTAGTAGAACACCATTTAACATTCCATAAATTAATAAAAGTACCTGTACCAACAATCCAAGAAGTATTATCAAGTATAGTAGAATAAAACTTCTTAAATCGAGGTCAAAGAAATGAGGATCTAAAACCATTATTGTTGAACAAGATGCTTTGATGTCTCCAAATCCAAGTGGATAGCTTGAAGACCTTGCTATTGTGTGTATGTGTGTGTCTAGTTGTTTAAAACTTGTTAATTCATTCCTTAAGATGATCCAAGTTCATTTGAACCTTTAACCTTTTGAAAAGATAGGTTTTCTAAAAGGAAGTGAAATTTCAACAGGTTGAAATTTCGAATCAACAAGTTATTTGACATTTAGTGAATTTTAAAATGATTTGGAAAAACTTTGTATTTGCCTTTGTTATGAAACAAATTTCAATAGGTTGAGATTTTGAATCAACGGGTTGTTTGACACTTGATGGATTTTAAAATGATTTGGAAAAGCTTTGCCTTTGCCTTTGATGTCACACAAAAATCAATCGATTGTTTTGATAGATCAATCGATTATTTTTCTGAAAACCTTAACAAAATTTTGTTAAGTGGTTTTTCTGTTTTAAATGATTCCAACATTTTTTGGTTTTTTGTTTTAATTTTTTAACCATATTTTTGAAAGATAAGGTTGTTTTACACTCCTATGCATTAACAAAGTGAGAGAGATCAATCAAAAATAGTTTCCAAAGAGCTTTTTGATCATCTCAAGTGTGAAATATGATTGGGTTTGTATTCTGAACTTTAATCTTGTGATTTACCCAGGTGTATTCTATTCTTTTCCTTCTTGGTAATTGTATTTCTGTACTTGTTTTGACAAGAAGTGTTGTGTGTTCTTGAAGGGATCAAGATCAACATTCTTGGTATGGTTTTTGCCAAGGAGTGGTTTTTGCTTCGAGAATATCTTGATAAAGAAATCAGTTTTTTAAAACACAAAGCAAAAAGCACAGCACCAGAAAAACAATCGGTTGTTTCACAGAAACAATCGGTTGTTTATACCAGTTTACAAATATAAAAACTGAATTTAAAGAGTTAAGGGATAGAGAAAATGCACACAGAGATTTATGCTGGTTCACTCTAAACCCAGAGCTACATCCAGTCTTCTCAGAAACCACTGAG
>Ga0123342_1007885_pt1 | contig 13794 bp, 6 predicted proteins | sample Turbeawhitnodule_FD_89960 | JGI IMG/M metagenome (GOLD analysis project Ga0123342, IMG submission 89960) | Root nodule microbial communities of legume samples collected from Mexico - Turtle bean Mexico white nodule | ecosystem: Host-associated > Plants > Roots > Nodule | place: Mexico: Nepantla...
AATATTATTAATATTATTAATATTATTAAATATTATTAATATTATTAAATATTATTAATATTATTAAATATTATTAATATTATTAATATTATTAAATATTATTAATATTATTAAATATTATTAAATATTATTAATATTATTAAATTTTATTAATTTTATTAAATACTATTAATATTATGAATTATGATTTTATAATTCTTCATATTATATTAATATTTTTAATATTATGTATATAATTATTATGATAATAGGTGGTAGATAAATGAGATTCGTAGATGATAGTTCGTAGGTAATAGAGATTCGTGGGTAATAGTTGGTAGGTAATAGAGATCCGTAGGTAATAGAGATTCGTAGGTAAAAGTTGGTAGGTAATAAGATCTATCGGTAATAGTTGGTAGGTAATGTTGAATTTACCTACGGATTCAGAATCTGTGGGTAATGTCTGTAGGTAATGTTGTTCGTAGGTAATGCTGAATTTACCTACGGACTCACATCCGTGGATAAAAATTCGTAGATAATACGGATTTTTTTTTTAGTGATTTAAACGTAACATTTTACTAACTTTGTTTTATAGAAAATTTTATCTGATTCATCTTGAGTTTTTAATATCTTTTTATTTATATGTATGTTTATTAAAAATAAGTTAATGTACATTAGAGATTTTGTTAATTTTAAAGAATTAAAAAAAATATAGATGTGCGGGAACAATGTATAGGAAGAATTTACCAGAATTTTGGTTAAAAGTAGCAAAATAGGTCGTTATATGTCATTTAATATAAGTCTACATTTAATATTCTTTTTTATTTATTGATGTTGTTCTAGATTTTTTTTGTCAACATTTATTTTTTAGTGGCTAGTTTCTCTTATTTGTTTGATACTATTTGTATAAACTCCTAAAACATTCTATTTTTTGTTTGATACTAATTTTCATTATGTTTCTAATGAAGACTTGAGTATAACAAATTATACATACACGTATATACGTAGCTAGAATAACAATCATGGGTTACAATAATGAGTTGAAGAAAACAAAATCATATATAGTAGAAGTTGACTTAAGATGAAAAGGTTGTCGGTTTAAGGAGCAGTGGTAGTTTCTTTGAGACAACAAGTCCAAATATCTCGGTCATATCAATGTCGGTAGCAGTTCCAGGCAACTTCCAATCGAACCAATAAAGAAGATTAGCAAGCACATACTCAATTGAAGTAATTGCAAAGTTCGTTCCAGGACACCCTCTTCTTCCAAAACCAAATGGAATAAACAGGAAGTTTTCTTGGATTTTAAAATCAACTTCAATATTTTCAAATCTCTCTGGCACAAACTCTTGAGGACGTTCCCATAATTTAGGATCCATTTGCATTGCCCATGCATTGATATATACCATTGTTTTCTCAGGAATATCGTACCCATTTACTTTTACATCAGACCTTGTTACTCGAGGAGCCAAAAGAGGAGTTGGAGGGTGTATTCTTAGAGTTTCTTTCATCACGCACTTTAAGTACTGCATTTTATTAACATCACTTTCTTCAACCTTTGATTTATGGCCTACAACTGTTCTCACTTCTTCTTGTGCTTTTTTCATTATCATTGGATTTCTCACAAGCTCACACATAGCCCATTCTAACGCCGATGAAGTTGTGTCAGTGCCTCCCAGAAACATGTCCTAAAAATAACAAATCAGTTTTTCATCTAACTTTTAACAATCTATTTATCTGTCAAGGAAGAAATAAACATTTTCAATTGTGAACTAAAAGCCTCTTTTATTTATCAACTTGAAAATTACCATAACTTTTATCTTTTAACACTTACAACGACTAAATTTAAAATAATGCTTAACCGTTTTTAATCCTAATAAAATCTAACTTTTAATTATATAAATCATATTTTCTTAAATTTTAAAGACTAAAATTATAATTAACTTTTCAGTAAAAGAAAAATGAATGTATTCACTTGATGAACAAAGATCTAAAATATTTCATGATTAATATAAAAGTTGAAGGCCTATATATGATAAAGACAATGAAAGTGACAATGAAAGTGACAAAGAAAATGACAAAGAAAATGGACTGATATAGTTGCAAGTGGCTTTGTAACTATATATATATTTATTAAATGTTAGAAGTGAGTCCACGAAAATTAAATATTGTTGGATCACAATAAAACTATCAAATTATAGACATATATGTTAGAGTAGACAATTTTCTTTTAAATATAATATGTTATTATAATATAATTATTATAGAACTAAATATATTCTTCGTCTTTTTGATATAACAAAATTAATTTTTGTTATTATTCAAACTATAAAAATTTTCAATATTTATACTATTGAAATAAGTTATTATCTATATTTATTTTTAAATAAATTTTCAGTATAAATTGTATTATAATATCACACGATAATGAGAAGTCGTCAAAAAAATATTTTAACATCCTAATCATATTACTAAAATAAAAAAAACTAACAACTTATTTCAATAATTTTTTTATTATAAATATCTAAAAGTTCTAAAACTGAGAAAAAAATTATTTTAATGTATAAAGATGTAACTCTAGTTTTAAATTAGATTTAAGGTATTATTTTATAGGCTCAATTCCCTATCTAGCACCATTTACACTTTTATTTCCCTATTTAGCACCCTTTAGTTTTTATTTCCCTATCTAGCACCTTTTTATTTTTTATTTCCCTATCTAACACCATTTAAAAAATAAATAAATAAATAATAAATTTATTTTATTTTATAATTAATTTTGAATACATTAAAAAATAAGTATTTTTAATGTTTAAAATAGTTAGAAATATAATAAATGAATTTTTACAAAATAAAAATAAAAAGTAATAAAAAATGTTTAGTTTAAAGTTTTTTTTAAGAATGAAGAAAATAAAAAAATTAAACTCTACAACAACATAAAAGTTGAATCTATATAACATAAATTAGTATTTATTTTTATTATTATTGATGATGTAATCATGTTAATTTCAAGTAAAAAATACAGGACATAATTAAAAAAAATCAAAATCAATTAGTATTAATTAATATTGAACGCACAAATAATATTGAAGTGTGTATCTACCCTAAATGCAAAATCCTAAAAAAAAACTAATGCAATTGCTACACTTAATGCTTAAAAATGAGAAGAAGAAAAATGTAAAAATAAATAAATATAGAAAATAAAAACAACAATAATAAAATAAATAAATAAACAATGACAGAAAAAATAATAACTAAAAACATATAAAATATAAAATAAAGGAAAAACAAAATAAGATAAATATACAAGATATAAAAAAAATAAAAATCCAAACAAGATAAAGATAAGATATATAAGACGATATTAAGTGTAACATTTGTATTAGTTTTTTTTTAGAATTTTGCATTTAGGGTAGACACTTCAATATTATTTGTGTCCACTATTAATTAATACTAATTGACTTTGATTTTTTTACAATTATGTCCTGTATTTTTTACTTGAAATTAACATGATTACATCATCAATAATAATAATAAAAATATTAATTTATTTTTATAGATTCAATTTTTATGTTGGTGTAGGGTTTAATTTCTTATTTTCTTCATTCTTAAAAAAATAATTTTAAATTTTACATTTTAAATTTATTACTTTTTTTTTTATTTTGTAAAAACTCATTTCTTTATTCATTAATTATATTTCTAATTATTTTAACCATTAAAAATACTTATTTTTTAATGTATTCAAAATTAAAATTATAAAAAAAAATATTTATTTATTTATTTTAAAAATGGTGCTAGAATACAAAATTAAAATTATAAAAGAAATATTTATTTATTTATTTTTAAAATGGTGTTAAATAAAAAAAAAAGGTGCTAGATAAAAAAATAAAAACAAAAGAATGCTAGATAGGGAAATAAAAGCAAAAGGTGCTAGTCAAGGAAATAAAAGTGTAAATGGTGTTAGGATAAAAAATTTATCTTATTTTATATATATTATGTTGCCATATCTAAATGTATCTGTGTGCAGAGAGTATAAGAAAATAAATTTGAAAAAGTTTTTCCAAATTTGTTGGCAGTGAAATAAGATACCGTTATAAGCGCTTTGATGTCATTTCTGGTAAACTGAAAGCCCAGCATGTTGTTATCCTCAGTAATTTTGAGTAGAATATCCAAGAAGTCTTTCATGTTGGAGTGTTCACCCTCCTTTCTCGCCCTCAAACGTTCTTCAATTGCCTCTTCAAATAAAGCATCCATTGCTCTAGCAGTCTCCTTGTATTTCTGAATTTTTCCAGTGACCACGTCAACCCAACCCAACCAAGGGAAGTAATCTCGCACAGTGAAAGCTCCGATATAAATCATGGTTTCCCTTGCTAACTCTTTCACTCTACTGTAACCATCTCCGCCAAACTTCCTTCCAAGAGCACATTTACACACGATATTATTTGATGTTGACATAATCATCTCACTTAGATTCACGTAGCTAGCATCATTCCCGCTTGCATCACGTAGCTTCTTCACCAACTCCGCAACTTCTTCCTCCCTGATGACTCCAAATGATTGTACCCTTTTGGTGCTCAGAAGTTCATGCACAAATATTTTTCTTTTCAGTCTCCAGTTTTCTCCATAGAGTGAAAAGCCAACATCTGTGCATCCATAGAGTAAGATATTTGAAGCAGTGTTTTGGGGTCGGTCCGAAAAGGCTAGGTCATGACTTTTGATTATTTCCCTGACCACGTCTACAGATGAAACCACAAGGGTTGGAGTTGGCATCTGTCCCAACTGCAACATCAATATATCACCATATTTGAGAGAGAGGTCTCGAAGAGATCGGTGTGGCAGTGTGCCAAACTGATGCAGATTGCCTATGAATGGGAGCTTTGGGGGAGATGGAGGCAGATTCAGATTGGTTTTGGGTTTCGACCTTCTTGCGAGCTTAAACAGTAACAGAACACTCATGAAAAAGGAAAGAGAAAGATAGAAGGATCCTTCCATTTTGTCCAAAGGCCATTGTTTGAGACCCATCTCTTTTTCTCACAATATCTGCTCTTGTCAGGCTACATTTATAGCATACATGGAACATATTTTCAATGGGATATGATACTTTCACAAACTAAGAAATGAATTGCTATACAATTATATACGATTATTATTGATGTGATAGGTTTGTAATAAATACGTATAATAATAAAGGATAAATTTAAATTTAAATAATATAAAAAAAATATATTAAAATAATAATATTAGAAATAATGTGATTGAACCATTACTTTTTTTTTAACTCTATAAATCATTAAAAGATAAAGTATTTTCTAATATATAAATGAATGTAAAATTTATAAACCAAATTTATATAAGTGGCTTAAATAAATATTCTGATAAAAATCAAGGCTCAGTGATAAGGTTGGAGGGTAGAGTTTTTGTCCGGTGGACGTGCAATGTTTGAATTTTGTTAGTGATCACTAGATGATTCTAGACCAAACGTTAGCTAGAAAGATAATTTATTTTAAAACTATTCTTACAGACATATACTTTGACTTTTTTCATTAATTAAAATAATATTTTAATATAAATTTTGTAAAATCAATTCAATTATTTTTATAAATAATTTAAAGAAAAATTATGTTCACAAGATTTATATTAAAATATTTTCTTATAAAAAATTGGTGCAACAAATTTATTGAAGACGTTTCTTAAATATCTTTCTTACTTTTACATGAATTAATAATAATTTAATTTTATTAAAAAATAATTGAAGGTTTTTAGTTAAAGTATAAATTTGATTAAAACATTATAGGAATGGATCATTTTTAAGTTTACTGTAGATCAATATGGCATTTGACATAAAAATCTTCATCACATAATAAATGTGGCATTACCTACCTGAGATAGAGATAGAGGCCATTTGAGATAAAAAATCTTCATCACATAAATGTGGCATCACCTACATGAGATAGAGACCATTTCTTCATCACATAATTGTGGCATCACCTACATAATGACTATTTGACACAAAAATCTTTATCACCATCACCTACATGAGATTGAGACCATGTGACATATGTACTGTAAATCCTCCCATTCCATCCTCTTCCCTTTTCACACATGATAATTGATTGCCTTGGATTTTAAATATTTTCATAAATTAAACTTAGAAAATTGATTTTTAAGTGATTATATTTTGGATTTAGTCATCTACTTTACTAAATTTTAAAAACCTTTTTTCATCATTTCCCTCTTCATAGTTAAGAGCATTGAAATAAATCCTTGTAAGCATGAGTCAAGACGCAACTCAAAAGTTAGTTTGAATTGTATTTCAATAATTGATGATCCTTTCAATTCGCAAACTACATACATATATATATATATATATTTAATATTACTTTAGGTCTATTTAACAAAACAATATTGACTATTATGTGTTTTTAAGATGCTTCTTTATTGTTTTAATCTTATCATCACATGGTTGCGTACATTCCGTCATTCATTAAGATTCTAGAGTCTCAACTATTTGGTTATATCTTGGTTTCAATTTCAACATTTTAGCTCTAATACTTATTTTTAAATATATTTCTGTGCGTAAAACTGTCGATTCTGAGTGACTCAACTTCCTACAGTCAAACGAATACGTCTTGAGTTTAAATTTCCAATTTACTTAAATGTGTTCTATCACGTAAAGCATCTGCATCCTTCTTCTTTATTTTAATTAGTCGATCGGTGTAATTTTACTTTATTGTTTTCTTTTTTGAAAAAACATATACCCACTTCTTTATATAAAACTCTCAAAAATAACAAAATTTAAGGATTCAAATAATATTTACAAATTCTCAATAATAAATATATAATAAAAAATTTAAATGAAGAAATAAATAATCATTGAGTCTCAGGGTCAGAACATTTCATAGAATAAAAAACAGATACTTTAAGTTTTCTTCACCCATAATATTTTCTTGTTCACCAAAATTACATTCACTTACCAAGATGTTCAACTTAAACAAAACAAAAAAAAACGAAACAGTTCCTGGCAGATTATAAAAATATATAAGAAAAATAGAATATAACTAATCACAGATAAACATCACATGTGCCGACATATACTCGTTAACAAACTCATTTAATCATTAAATAAAAAATAATTTTATAGATTAAAAAATAATTAGTTAATATATTAATTAAATTAGATATTATTTTTTAAATTAAAAAATTATTTGTTAGAGATCTCAAACTAGATATTAGGGCATTTCATACTTTATAACTGGATGCAAATCTCATCTTATAAGTCGATTTTATGAGATTGAGTTAAATTTAAAATTCATTTCTTGATATGATATCACAACCATTTAAAGTCTATTCTAACTAATGTCCATTTTCCTAAGGTGACAAAAAGTGGTTTGTTCTAGCCATTTAGAAATTATATACAACTCTTGATGTGATGGATCTAGAAATAAATATATATAATAAATAATAAATTTGTAATTAAACTATATGAAAAATATTAAAATAATAGTATTAGGAGTTGTAATGTAGTTGTATTAAAATTAAGGGTTGTTAACTCTTGCAGGTTCCTATCTCATCACGAAGGGAGGTCATGATAAAAGTTGTGACTCAAGCGATACCGACTATTACAAGGTTCCTTTATAAATTCACATGTGTTATCTTTTCTTCATGTCTTTGAAAAACTATCTAGGAATTTCTCAAAAAGAAATATGATAAAAATATCAAATTAAAGGCATGCAAGTGTTGAATCTTATTAGAGATTTTAATTACAAGAGATAAAGGATCAAAAAGTATTCTAAAAGACTTTTAAGCATAACAAACAAAGTAAGATTGTTTGGTACTAAATGCTCGTATTATTGAAAATAAATGATTATTATACATGAAAGATTTTAGACTGCCATAACCACGTTGGGAACACCAAGGACCTATCCGAGATGACCTTTGTACAGGTGTTGAATTCTTTGCATCCACAAAAACGACGAAAGGCTTAAGAGAATAAATCTTTGTTAAGGAAGCATTGTCAACCAAACATGAAGAATGTAAAAGATATTAAAAAAGAACATGAATAAGCAACAAGGAAATAAAAACTTCAAAAACAAAAAAACAAAGTTGGAAGTTTTAAGGGAAGGTATCCTCTTTGCAAGCATTGAAATAAGATGAGTCATCCAATGGAGAAGGCCTGATGTTAAGTGTACTAAATGCAATAAACTTAGGCATCAAGTTTTCATTACAAAACCCAACCCAACAAGAAGAAAATAAAATGCTAGAATTGCAAATGAAGAAAAAAAATACCAACTTTTTTATTGCAACTTATTTTTTAAGCAATGTTTCAAGTGAATCCAAGTTAATTAATAGGGCATGCACCAACCACATGACTCATAATAAAGAAATTTAAGCTTTCAAAAATTTCAAAAGTCAAGGTTGGTCATGGCAATTATACATTACTAAAAGAAATAGGAATCATCGACATAACAACACATGCAAGTACTAAATCAATTTCTAATGTACCCAACCTAGACCAAAAGTTTTTTAGTGTCAATCAAGTATTAGAAAAAGGCTTTGGGATGTTTTTTTGAAGATAGTTGTTCCTTAATCAATATGTCAATATTTTTTTTTTCAAGGTGAAATTGACGGACAAAAAGATTTTCATTCAATCCAACTCATGAGGAGGAAGAGCAAGTAATTTTTTCAAAAAATTTCTTTTTGTTATTACAAAGGAATTATCACTATCAAGTGTTTCTCTAAATGAATAAATATAAAATCATCATAGATTTACCAAATTTTGATGTAATTTATGTATATTTTCCTATTTGTCAATATAGAAATCAAAATGTACTTTCACTCCCAACAACCACTTGAAAAGCCAAAAAGATGTTGTAGTTAATTCACATGTTGTAAAAGGACCTCAAATTTTCTCTTAAAGGTAGTCATTATTATATTACTTATAAATTATTTGATCTGAATGTATTGGATTTAATTTCTAAACTTCAAATAAGAAGTTTGAAGCATTTCTAGAAGTTTAAAGCAAGGGTGGAAAATGGAAATTAGTGTAAAATTTAGACTTTAAGGTCTAGTGATGACAAGAAGCATACCTCACACCATTTTAATTCATTTTTTGTTGAGGCTTGAATTGGACATCAATTTACCTTATATGCCAAAACAAAATAAATCAGTGAAAGAAGGAATATATATATTATAGAGATGATCATATGTGTGTTATATGAAAAGAATTTGTCATAAGAGTTTTAAGCAAAGTTAGAAAATACAATTGTACTCTTACAAAATAGACTTCCTACAAAGGTGATAAAATATTAAACATGACATAGATAGAAGCATTAAATGTATTTTCATAAAGTGTTTAGTTGTTTTTGTTTTACTTATATTCCACATGTTAAAATAGATAAGTTAGACAAAAAAGTTATTATTGAAATCATTATTCAATACAATCAAGGTTTTCAAATCCTAAGGTTAACTCGTAAATCCTTACGAGTTTAAGAGTCCATTGAATGTCACGAGTTGACTCGTGAGTATCTTGTATTAAGATTTTCTAGATATCCAAAGCATTGTCCATATATTATACTTTGTCGGATCAAGACAAAGACCAAGTGACCAACCACAAGACTACTACGTTGTTATAATGATTCCAAGCAAAAAAAGTAAAATCTTTTTTGTTAATTGAGAAACAGATTCATTGATGAACTTAACCTTATTCTTAGCACTTAAAGTCATAACTATGGATATGCTCAACAAGTGGTAGTTTGAAAATCAAGAACAAGAGGTATAGCCAGATTTTTATTTGGATGGAAGTAAGAAAAGATTTGCACAAGTTATTCTTCAGTCATACTAGAAAAAGGAAAAGAAAGAAGTAAGGTCCAAAAAAATAAAAAGAACAAATAAAAACAAAGATAAAAAGCAAAGGACGCAACAAAGCTCTTCTACTACAATAGACAAACAAAAGCAAGATCGAGATGACAGGCTCGTCCCATATAACTTACAACCCACACAGGAGAAATTGGATCAGCCAACAAACCCATATAAAATAAAAAGATTTTTTTTCACTCCAAAATCATTTTGATTTTTTTTCTTTTAATTTTTATTTTTAAATTGACTTTTATGTTATAGAAATTAGTGAGTTGCAAAAATAAATTATTTAAGGAGTGCAGAAAGAAATATCCTATTAAAAAATAAAAATAAAATATTTTTTTTAACTTTTATTTTCTATATATATATATATATATATATATATATATTACATAAATTAATATTATGTCATTTTTAATAGTTTAATTTCTATGCATGTTGATTCATTGAACCACGAACCATTCCTTATTGAAGCATTGACCAATACATTAAGTCGTATTATTTAAGGAGAGCAAACCAATCCAATCGTCCTTTTGTAGACCAATGTGGGTCAGGCTAATGTGGGACGTGCAGCCCGCATTACGATATATCTGAAAGAAACATAGCCACACTGAAAAAGAAAAAGGTCGAAAAAATTGTTCAATACGATATATCTTGAAATATAGAAGATCCCTGTAAAATTAAGCAAAGAAAAAAAACAGAAAATAAGCAGACCAAAAACAAAAAGACCTAAAGAGAAAAAATACAAACAAAACAACGAGTTTATCACACATAAACGTAAAAAAATATTTCTTCTAAATTCGTTAGATATAAAATGAAAGTAAAGAAAAAAAACACGCGTGAAATAACAAGTATTTCTGATTAAAGAATGAAATATGATAATTAATCCTTCTGATAAAATTTTCTTTCTTAAAATAATACTTCGTATATTTTTAAAAAATGGTGCACGAACCATTTTTTTATTTTAATCAGCAGCAAGAATCCATTTAATAATCTCTAGAACATGAAAGAGGTAATACGATAAATTTGAAATGACAAAATTAAACAAGTCAACAACATAATAACATGATACACGGTTAAGTTATGAAAATTCAAACCTAAACTTACCATAATGGATCTAATCCAACCAAATTTTTTTAAGAGCAAAGTCAAAATAGATTTTAAAAATTTAGACTACCTTATTGGCTTAATTTATTTTCATTAATAATATCTCAAGCACATTAAATTTTCTTAAATTTTTATAACTTGTTTATTATTAAAAAATTTACAACTGATAAATATCACACATTCGTGTGTTGAATTCAAATTATTAAAATGTAAACTCAAAAAATAACTATTTATTGAATTTCAAAAAATATTTATTAGAAATATAAAACCGTAACGGCAAAAAATTATACATATTTAAAGACAGGTATCATTGTTACATTGTAAACAATCACTTCTATTATTGTGCGTTGCATTGAATATATAAAACATCAATTTAAAACAAACTATCAAATATACTTTCTATTCTTTCTACTTTATTTTATGTTTAAAACTATTTTACCGTATTCTTTCCATATAAATTCCAGTAAGTCTAAATTTTCCGCAAACTGATACCTAATTCATCACGAAATAATAACACAACACAATATAAAATAGTTTAAACATTTAATTCATAAAAAAACTAAAAAAATGGAATTTAAATTAATTCTTTAAAATTAATGATAATAATATCCTAAGTCTAAATTTTGTTTCTGTTATACATAGCCATAATAATCAAGTGCTCAGTTCACGATATAAAAAAAACCTCGCCTCCAATCACCTGTCATTACCTAAACTTCCTGCCTTTCCTAAGTTTCAGGAGATCCAAGTAACTTCATGTCCAAAAACACCATCCTGACTATAATACAAATCGGAGACCGATGAAGTTTGACAGTAACATCTAATAATGTAAGGACAAGTTAAATTCACGAACACAGGTCAAGGTACCAATACATCTCCAACTTTTCACCATAATATTAGAACATTTTTTTTCTTCTGTACATTGAATTCAAATTGATTCAAAAATCCCTTAATAAGGAGATCACAGCTGCAGAATAACCAAACATCACACAAATGTACATTCCTTAGGAAGGTCAATGAAACAATATCTTAGGAGAAGTATTATCTCCTAAAGTGATCTCTCATAAAGAAGGGATATCTAAGGGCTTCCTTGGCTGTAAGTCTTTCAGAGGGATCAAATCTAAGTAATCCCTGCAACAGATGTATGAGATCGCCTGCTGAATGATCTACATGTTGCATTACAAGGTTCTGCAAATATTTGTGGACAAAAAAGCGTTGACTAGTATCAGTATAAATTGTTCAAAATGCTTTTTATATAGTAGAACGAGATAATGAACAATTAAACAAACCTGAAGCCTAGGAAGCTTCATTACAGCTTTGATACTCTCCCTCGAGGTTGCACCCTCGGGCCAGTCTAATCTACCCCTCCTAACATACTTGTCGGCATTTCGGCTAAACATTTGCGCAACAAAATACACATAAATAATTAAATTAAGATTGGGGATCAATTGAAAGTTACAATGGTAAGTCACTTACTCGACTCTCTTCAACATGTGCTGTGGTAAAGGGCCAAGTACCCTTTCCATCATAGCAAGATGTTCTAAATTTTCATGAGTCTGAAATAAAGCTTCGCCCTGTAAAAGAAATTCACAAGTTATAGTATAAAATAAAAGAAGGATAATCAATCTACGTATAAATGGTTTTGAAAGGTCCAAACATACCGTGCATAATTCAACCAATATACATCCTACACTCCATATATCACATGGATAGCTCCAGCCAAGTCCTAAAACACCAATGAAAAAATTAACTATTTTTAAGACATAATAGTGTTATACCAAACACACAGTTAAGGCAGGCATTCTTTCCACAGCTTTCAATATAACATACCGAGGATAACTTCAGGAGCTCTATAATGACGAGTTGATACAATGTAAGTCTGATCTTCTCGCTCGTAAGTGGTGCTGCCAAAATCAATAACCTTTATGGCACTAGATTTGGGAACCCTCTTGAAATAGGTACTTGGTGATCTAGATGAACTCTGTAAAAAAAATGGAATTCCATTGACTGATCAACCGATATAAGCAAGGAAATACGGCACTACAATATCTTAACCATAAAACAAACAATCGTTATTACAAATTACCAACTATCACGAATACTTCTACTAAATCCCATTTCAACCAGATGCTCCTCTTTTAAAGTAATGTTACGCAGTGCACTTTGAAGGTCATTATTAAGATTAAGTCCAATATCCAATATAAATTAACATTTGCAAGGTTACGTGTCCAAGATTTGTGTAAGTGAAAACAATTAAGAACCACGTGCGTGAAAAAGAAAAGTACCTTGTAGTCAGGCACTTTGACATACTCTGGTGAAACTAGTAATATGTTTTCAGGCTTCAGATCAGTATGAATCATACGCAAATCATGCATGACTGCAAAGTCATAAAATTATATGATTAGAAAGTTAACAGGGCAACAAAAACAACACAGTCTACGAATATTCAAAAATTACAAAATATATTGTCATTAGCAGTTAATTATATATAAAAAAATAAAGATCATTAGAAGTTAAATATATAATAATAATAAGAAAGCAATGCGAAACATGGGAAAAAAATAGCTCAAAAGGAAGCTAGTTCAAGTAAACTACACACATGCTATACATTCCAATAGTTGTCTGCCAATCTCGCGGACAAGATCAATGGGAAATGAGCGATAATTGTTTTTCCGAAGAAAATCGTATAAGCTTGGTCCAAGTTTCTCAAACACCTGTTAAAACCATTTAAATTCATCGTTGTCTTAACCCCCAAATTATTTGTAAATTGGGGAAATCATTCCATCACAAATTAAATACTTACAATACAGATATGATTACGATAGTCAAACCAGTTCCGTATTTGCACACAACTGCAAGGAA
>Ga0123342_1007887_pt1 | contig 13791 bp, 9 predicted proteins | sample Turbeawhitnodule_FD_89960 | JGI IMG/M metagenome (GOLD analysis project Ga0123342, IMG submission 89960) | Root nodule microbial communities of legume samples collected from Mexico - Turtle bean Mexico white nodule | ecosystem: Host-associated > Plants > Roots > Nodule | place: Mexico: Nepantla...
ATAGATGTTAGCGGGTAATTAAATACTGTCGTTTTCTTTTTTCTATATAGATTTTTTTTATTTTAGTATTTTTTTTTTTTTTTTTTTTTTTTACATTATAAAGCAAAATTAAATAGTTGTGTATATTATTAAGAGTGGTGCATATTAATATATGATTGAAAACATTACAACGAAAAATTAAAAAAATGTATACATATTAATAATATGGAAATTAAAGAGTTCTAGCATGATTACTCAACCTTTGGGATATAAACAAAATACAAAACAAAAAAGAAAGTAAAACTTAATCTACCAACACAATGAGTTGAGATATGCAATATAAGTCAACTACCCAATCAAGTAAAAAGAGATAGATATTAGATTCCTGGTTTCAATTCCATAATTTCAAACATAAAATATATTTCCTATAATGTAATATTAACCAAATGATGAGGGTTAGGAGAATATTTCACCTACTCAAGAACCACAATATTAATCTTCTTTCCGAAAACAAAAAATCCAAACCAGTACAATATCACAATTAAAAAAATTAAATTTTGTTGTAGACTATTTTTATTAAAGTAATTATACATAAATTATACATTTTTTTTAATTTAAAAAATATTATTAATAAAGTAATGATATTTTAATATAGTTAAGAAAATAAAATACCCATAAAGTAATACTGTGTAAATCATATAATTTAATCAACGTATTATAATATTAATTATTTGAAATTCTCCAAAACAAATTTTAAACTCTGTTACTCCTTGTAATTTTTCTATTATAATTTTTGCACGACCTTCAAGTCCCATTCAAAATCTATTACAATCCAGAACTTCAAATTTATGGTCGTTGTCATCTACCAAACACAATAGCAAGAAATGTGGCAATGTATGATTCCTCAAAAATGAAAATGGAAATATTTTAATTTTCAAAGAGAAAGTTGGTAAAACTATGATTATGAGAGGGCATTGAATTTTGGCTCACTGCCATTCCTATATGACCTTAGCTTGGGTCACAATGACTGTAAATTGATTTAATTTGATTTTTAGCAAACTAAAACTTTACATTTTTTAAATTATGTTTTGTTTGTAATTAAGTAAAATCTAATTGAATTCAAATAGAGTTAATTTTTTTTATAAATGAAGTGATGAACTATGAAGGTTAAATTCAAGATCCAAACTACTGTAGTTAAAATTTTACTATTTTTTATTTTTAATTTATTTTAATTTTAAAGAAATTTATAACTATAATTTTTATTTAATTTTCCCTATGATGATAGCTATATAGTTTATTTTTTAAAATTTTTTAAAAATTATAAATTTTATTAAAAAATAGAAAATTTATTACTCAATCCAAGTGGATTCAATTAATATGAGTGAAATAAAAAAATAAATACAAATTTTGTACTCATGGGATTGTTTATTAGATTGGACCCAACATTATTAGTTTAGAACCTACTTTTTATTCGGCCTAAGCATCCTAAGCATTACAATCAAATTAGATTCCCAAATGAAAAGCAAATTGATATAACATTTGGGATTTTCCTACCTTGTAAAAACAAGTTCAGGAATAAGGTTTGATTATGCCCACACAATTACATCTTTAACATAATATACGAAAAATATTATATTACCTTGATATTAATTTATATGAATGAATAATTAAACAATTTGATATTAGTATAAAATTTCATGAATAAAATACGTGTAAAAAACTTTCAATTAAATATAAATTTTAAAATAAAAATATCTAATTAAAGGTTATTATATGGTATTATTGTGAAAGTAAGTTAATATAAACTTATTAAGATAAACTTATTATATTGATTAAATTTATATTCTATAAACAAATATTAAAAAAATATAAGTTAACTAACTTGTAAGTTGTACCCATATTGTAAATCATTATGACCCTACGCACACAGTTAGGTCAATCAAAATTCAGCACTTAGGATAATATTCACTTTAAGACAAATATCTAATAGAAAAGGAAAAGAAATAAAAATATTATATATGTAAAAGTAAGAAAAATGAATGAAAAGAAATAAAGTTTGAAAAAATAAAAGGTTAATTTAAGAAAAATAAAAAATAAGTTAATTATTAGGAGTGTTTTACATTTACTTTGTTTTCTTCTACTACGCACACTTTATTTTAATGTGAGTAAAGAAAGAGAAAGAGAATGTGATAAAAAGGCATAGAAGGATTGGTCGAAAATAAAGCTTAGAAAAGTGCATGGAAATTGGAAAGATTGATTGAACGGAAGAAAACCAAAAACCATGTTACGTCGCATCATAACTGTACTTTGTGCCTCTCTTGTTAATATTTTTTTTCAGGATTTCTCTTACTCACATCACACCCTGTAACCGTTTATTTTATTCATTATTATATAATCCGATAATTTTAAATTCATTTTTTTTTTCAGAATTATCTGTTCAATAGTTATTTTTTTTATCACTGTATTTGATAATCATATTACTAATAGAAATCATAATAACTCTTAAATAATAAATATCATCTTACATAATATTTTGAATTATAACTATTTTTTAATTGTAATGTTTTATTAATTATAACTAGTTTATTATTATTTTATTAATTATAACTGTTTTATTAGTTTTTTTTTATTTTTATCTTTTATGTTTTTTTATGATAATTTTGATGAAGAAGTTTATATCTCGAGACTAAAACAGGCGAGTATGAAATTGAACTCAAACAAGTTCACAATGAGATTCAAAAACTAATTCAGACCGTAATACAACTTGGTTATGTTCAAAGTACAACTGGTTATTCTTTATTTATTCATACAAACAATCATTCTTTCACCACTTTGTTGATATATGATGACATTATGTTGGTTGGCAATAACTCATATTCATATTCATAACTCATTTAGTATCAAAGACTTTTGGTAATCTTTGCTATTTCTTGAAATTTGAGATAAGTCGTTCACCTTCTGGTATTGTTCTTAATCAACGAAAAATTGTTTAGATCTTCATTCGGATAGTGGTTTATTGGCTTGCAAACTCGCCTCTTCTCCCATGGAACCATCTTGTCCTATCTCTGAAAGTGAATGCTCATTACTTTTGAATTCAAGTGAATATAGAAGATTGATTGGACATTTGTTATACCTTACTCACACTAGGTCTGATATCAACTTTGCGGTTCATAAGCTCAGTTAGTTTATTTCAAATCCACGATAACCTTATATGACAACAGTAATTTGTGTATTACAATATTTGAAAGGATGTTCTGGTCTTGGTCTATTCTTTTTCAGTAATAATCAAATTGTTAAAAGATTTTTCTAATTCAGATTGGGGAACTTGCATTGATTCTAGAAAGTCTATAACTAGTTATTGTGTGTTTATAGGAAACTCTTTAATTTCATGGAAGTCTAAAAAGCATTCTATAATGGCCAAATCTTCTTCAAAGACAAAATATAGAGCACTAGCTTCACTTGTTTGTGAACTTTAGTCGTTACAATATTTGTGCCATGATTTATCTTTTGTTGTCTATTGTGACAATAAATATGCTATATGCATAGCAAAGAATCTCACATTTCATGAGAGGACGAAACACATTGAAATTGATTTTCATTTTGTTCGAACTAAACTTCAAGAAGGTCTCATTCATTTAATTCCAGTTTTTTCCTATAATCAAGTGGTTGATATGTTGACCAAACCTCTACATCCTCGGTTATTTCGTGACAACTTACCAAAACATGAAAGATATACATGCTTTAGCTTGTGGGACGCTATTAGATGATAAATATGATGTCATATATTTTAGATTACCAGTTGTAACTGCTTTACTAGTAGTAACTGCTTTACCAGTTGTAACTACTTTTTCAGTTGTAATTGCTTTATCATAGATTTGAATAAGGGTGACAATGTGAGATGGGCAATGTGATGTGAGTTGATTTTACATTAGCACATTTTAAAGGTTACTCTTTTGATTAGCTTTTTTTAGATTAACAATTTAAGGTGGGAACCCAAATAAGATCCTCACTGGACACGAACTTAATCAAGTGGTTAAGTAAGCGTGAAGGTTCACTTCTAGAGGGCAAAGATAAAAACACAATATGGCGAGTATAAAGATGAAAGTAAATTGCGAAAAGGGAAGGAACATAAGATGAAGAAAGACAAGTGATAACCAAAATTAAAAGACAAACATGATATCATAAAGAGGAATGCAATGGATGGCGCAAAAAGAAAGATAAAAAGAGGAAGAGATGAAGAAAGCTTATGGAAGAAGAAGGATTGTCACGCCACTTGGAGAAATGAGACACTCCAAGATGAGTGGTGAAAGAGCCCCCACTTGAAGTGCTCACACACTCAAGATAAGACCTGTTATGAGAACTCTCAAGTCTCACAAAAACACTCTTGCAGAGTTTCCTTACTATCCAATTCAATGTGTCAGTACATGAGGTAAGACAACTCTATTTATAGGAGAGAATGTCTTGGAAGGTAGGTACGGGTTTCATTTGTGAGAAGTCTTCTAGAAGGTAGGTCAAAGAAACCCTAAACCTAAAAACACTTGTCATGAAAGATGAGCTTGACACAAGCCCAAATTACTAAGCACACCCTACTCAAATTACTAAGCACACCATAACCAAATTACTAAGCACATTCTAACCAAATTATTTCTCTAGTTTATTCTTCTATTTGGACCCCTAAATTGCACCCAATTTATTTACATAACTTCTCTTGTGGAAAGACAAGAAGGAAGAGCTTTTGATATTTTGCTTTATATCTGGTTCTTCTTCTACTGATGCTCTATCGAGGTTTGGTGGAGCTTGACTTTATATACTGAAATGACTAGCCTATTTATGAAGTGCTTGTTATGTCCTTAGTCATCTGTTGGTTGATGTGGTTTGTATCACAGTGTGAGCCCATAACTTGCTAAGAAAAATGTAGAGTGGACTTATTATTTTGGCTCGCTGACTTGTTTAGGCATGCCCTGCATAACCCGCATCGGCCAAGGACGGGTCAACCAACATAATAATAAAAAGGGTATTTCTTCCTATATCTCCTCAAATTTCTTGTTGCACCTAATCAATTCCAGAAATCGAATTTCGAAAGCCAAAATAGTTTTTCTAGATTGAAGGTAAAATAATGGTTTTGGAAATGTTATTTTGGAATTTTTTTCTCTTTTAAATTTTCATTTCCAGAATTGACTTTTATGTTATGGAAATTAAATTTTGAAATTGATGAGGTGGAGGAAGAAAATTGATGAGGTGCAAACACGCACACACAATATATATATATATATATATATATATATATATATATTACAAATGAATTAATATTTTTTTTATTTTTGATAAAATTTTAATTTTTTATGTGGACTGGCTTGCAAACCTATGGGTCATCCCTTATGCGAGACAGACTAATAGATTGAACCTGCATTACTTAAGTAGGACAGACCAATATGAGGCAATATAGGATAGACCAATCCACATTGTCACTCCTAAATTTGAATCAAATCTTTTATTAAAATTAACATTTCACAATGAGTCTTAAAAAAAAAAATTCAAAATCTATAAAAATAACACATAAAAACATTTTAAATATCACAAGTTTCGACAACTAAATCTTGATTTTAAACAAATGAGAAAAATACCTACTTACTAATATATATTGACTTAAATATGGTTTGAAATGGATAGAATAAATTAAAGTGTATGTAAATATAAACAAATAGAATGTTTAAGAGACACTACAAGAAAAACTAAGATTATCAACCGTCAAAATTTGTAAAAAAATGCTTGAAATTCATAGATAAAAATTAATTACATACAATTATCTAAGCAAAATATCCATAGTTAATTTGTACAACATATCCTATAGGTAATATTCGTATATATAAAATTCACAGATAACTACCTAACGATAAAATTCATAGGCAAATTACCTACCCACGCGATTCACAGCTATCTACAAACACCATTAAGATGCGTAAATAAATGTAATTTTTTAATTCTATAACCATGTAATTCTTTAATTATGTAATTTTACAATTTTATTATAATTTATATTATATGATTTTATAATTTTGTAGTTTTATAGTTATATTTTTTGATAACTTTATGATTTTATTTTTTGATAAATTTGATAATTTATAATTTTGTAATTTCATAATTTCATAATTTATTAATTTTATAATTTTATAATTTATTAATTTTATAGTTTTAGAATTTTATAGTTTACTTATTAATTGTAGAGTGAAAATTATATCATGTAAATAACATGGATGATTTGGGTTATGGATGGCCAAGGTTCATATTAACACAAGTTCAGTTTACAAGATAATTACTCAATCCATTTAGTTTGCAAGGTATAAGTTAGCACAAAGCATAATAAATAGACACAATTCTCATAATTGACATCACTTAGAGTTACAAGACTTTGTTTTCTTTTTTGTTGGGTTTTGACTACAGGACAATATACTTAGCTAAACTTAAGAGAATTAATTGTAAAAGTCAAATGTAAAAAACCAATCCTTAGAAAGTCACTATAATTGGGTTTGTTTGTTTGCTTGTTTGAGTGACCTTCAATTGTGCAGCAAAATGGTCCTTTTGTATGCTCGGCAACCTATGAAGAGGAAGAATCGGTTAAAACAAAAAAGGAAGAATAAGAAGTGTAATGATAGATTAAACCAAACCCATAATGCATCAAAATTGTGCTAACAAAATAATTTCATAGCATATAAAAAGTTACATATAAAAGAATTAATAAATATGTCGATTACTTTACCAAACAAACTCTAATTTAGTCATATTCTACAACCAATGTAACAACAACACCACTGAAGCAAGCTTTCATATATCAAATTATCTAAGACATTTTCATAAGGTGCTGAATCAAACTTTTATCACTAGAACATCTTCTATATTGGCACGTACCTCCTACTACTAACAACTTAAACCAACTCTGTATTTAGGTAAATTATGAAAAAATAATACCAAATTCGTTGTTATAATGGTTAAAAGTTCTATGAATTTTGTATTCAATTCTCTATTCTACTTAACTAAAATGTTAATAATTGTACTGGTATGGAATGGATCGAGCGATCAATGTCATAGTTCGGTTAAGGAGATCGAGCTGACCGAGTTCAACACGTTCGTAATATGTCCCTAAGTGTGATCCGCTCCACTAATCCGACCCAATAAGGTAAGTCCATTAAAATAATATAAAAAACACATATTCCAAGAACAAGTTACGTCATTAATCATTGTACACTTCCGAGTGCTGAATACCCCTTTTGCTGACTTGAGCGACAAAGTGCCTTCTGCAGGTACCCCATTCGGCAATCACCTGAGATAGAGCGATCGAGACCTAAAGGAGTAACACTAAGGCAAGGAGTAAACTGAAGTTCTAGTAGACTGCCCGATAGGAAGGAAGAAGACGAACCAGTCAAAAGTTCTCTAGGTCTCATCTCCCTAGTAGGAACAATAATAAACTATGACAAAGATAGAAATAAAGAGTAATAGTGAGTTGAAAAATAACGGTAATGATTATTGATATAAAAATACATAATTGGGAAAACAACAAATGATATAGTAATATTAAGAACTAAATCTCAAAAATCAATAATGTACCTGTGTAGGCTGGAGGCCCAGATAGTACTTGTGACTGAACGTACAATTGTAGACGTGTCGGTGATTTCCTAATTGCTTCAAGTCTCTTTTCTTGAATGTTGATTCTTGGTCGCGGGTTACTTGCAAAAGGGTACTCTACGCTCAAGTAAGTACTCTAATTTAAGAGTGAATTCTGGTAAATGGGAAAAACACACCTTACTCTTCCACAAAGGATTCTATTTATAGCCTTTGTTTATGGACTTCGGTAATGATGGGTTGAACATCAGTTATTAATTGACATGCATCGTGGTCCCCTATTATCAGAGATGTGCATCTTTCAGTTAATTTGTTTTAGCTGGCTTATGAGAGATATTCTCGTATATTTCAAGATACACCTTGACTCAATCAATATTACTTATAACTGTTATTATTTATTACATTCCTTAACTATTTTTTGACTCAGGCGGTCGACCTGTAGCAACCGATTCAAATAATAAAAAAAAAACAAATATCACTTTTAAATTAAATTTATGAACATATATGACACTAAATGCAAAAAGGAAAATATCCCTAGTGTCCGCTGAGCTCAACTCCATAGAGATTCTCTCTCTAAAACATCCTATAACCGAATTCCACCCATGACTGCTGACGTGCAAGCTGATCACTTGGGCCTTCATCTCTAATATGATTTTATGAATATATGCATATCATCACACTTCCTCCAAGAAAAAAAATATATGAAAATAAATACTCTATCATGGGAGGCCATACCTCTTAGGATCACATGGTAATTAATGGATCAGTTAGAAGTATTCACTGTCAAACCACATTCTTAGCATTAATTCTTGGTGGAAAAATTAAATTGGCAAAAAATATTAAGATACAGATCAAGAAAAATCATTCAAAAAAGTTTTTTTTTTTATTGACACTCTAACAGTAAAGAAAATAACTGTAACCATTTTTTTGAATTAAGTATTATATTATAATAAAATAATAATCTTTTAGGTATCAAAATGAAATTAATATCAATGTATCACTCTCCAAAGCCAAATAAATAATTCATCAAAACTAACAATAATAGTTAAATTAATTAATTGTAATTAATAACATATTATATTAACAATACTAAAAAATTATTAAATAGAAATTAATTTTAAAGATCAAAATAGTTATTATTGGACTAAAATAGAAAATATTTTGTGAATTTAAAAAAAATATTGATATCTAAATTAGTTTTTATTATTAAATAAAATTTATAAAATAATTTTTATCTAAAATAGTTTTTATTATTAAATAAAATTTATAAAATAATTTTTAAATTAGTATTTAATATTAGTTACAAATGTTTTAGTTACTTATTACTTTATATTTTAAATTAGTTTTTAGAGAATAATTTATAATTTATAATATTAGTAACTAAAATCTTATTAACTAATTTAAATATCAATTTAAAAATTATTTTATAAATTTTTATTAATATAATAAAAACTATTTTAGATACTAATAATTTTTTAATCTCTAAATTAGTATTTAATTACTACCAGAAAATCATGAAATAGAAATTAATTTTTAGAAAAAAAAAATGATTAGTTGCTATAGTGACTAAATTAGAGACCATTTTAGAGACTAAAATTTTTTGGTTTCTAAATTAGTTTCTATTATTGTTAAATGGTTTTTAAATTAGAAACTAAATAATTGGTAGTTAAAACCTTGGTAGCTAATTAGATACCAATTTAGAAACTATTTAACAATAATAGAAACTAAATTTAGAAACCAATTTTTTTTTAGTTTCTAAAATGACCTATAATTTAGTTACTATAACAACTAATTATTTTTGGTATCTAAAATTGATTTCTATTTCTTGTAATTTTTTTAGTGTAAATTTCAGAAATAAATCCATAAAATTATATGATTAGTGGTTTAGTTAATGACATTAATTACTTGTAATTTGAGAAATAAATTCTTCTACCATTGAGGTTACTTATATATAAGAGTCTAATGAATTCACCCACTTGCATGGAGAATGAGTGTGTGGTTGATAGACATGAATATATTGTTTCACCAACACTGCCATTTTTTTTTATTGTTCTTTCTTTTCATCGTTTTGATCACGTAACATCCAGCCACTGAACCAAAACCAGATGATATCATTTCTGTCATTAGCTCAGAAGGTAATATGTCAATATTTTAGATAATAATAATAATGGATACAAACATTCAATCAAATAATATGAAAATAAAAGAGTCTGGGTAGTGTAAGAAAACAGGAATAACTCGAAACAGTTAAAATGAAACAACTGAACATTTATTCAGCAATTAAAAGAAAATACTTGAAGAGGATCAAGTGTGAGCATCTTCTCCAGCAATTCCAGAGCATGACGATCATAACAACAATTCAGTCACAGTGAGAAAAGTTATTAAAATTAATAGGCACACATGCAAAATAAAATAATATATATGCAATATATAATTATTTTGTTCGCTTTTTTTGATAAGGAGAAAATAAAAATCATGTAGAATTAATTACTTATACTGACACCTACTGTTTGAAAACTTCCCGAAGACGTCTTTTCATTGGTGTTGTTGGCTTAAATTGATTATACATTACCTTCCAACTCTACTATAAGCAATTACCAAGGGTACGCACATTAGGCCACGTCTTGTATAGGAAAGAAATGGAATGAAAATAAAGCATAGGTAATAATCAATTCTCTAAATGTATTAAGGTTAGATGTAGAATAAATCAAACATTATTATCATTTCGACCATCATAGTGAGTAAATTTAGGGTTTAGTTATATGTAGAGTCTAATGTCCTATTAGATCCTATTAGATGATTTTATGTTTATAAGTAAGTTTATGAAATTTTGATAATGACAAATTTATTTTTTTATGAGCTGTTTTAAGTTAATTTTGTTAAATGATCCTATAGTATTAAATATGTTAGGCAATCTCTTGAATACATTAGACATCTCGCTTTCTATAATGTGCTAGATGGTTTGTCCAATCATATTTTTGTTTTATTTGTGAATTTAATTATTTCATGAGACAGTGATTTATAACAACTTACATGAATATTAATATTTAACGATCTTTTGAATCAATCATGTTTAGTTACATAATATTAAAGATATACTTCAACATTGAGAAGATTTTGAAAACTAATGTTCACAAGAGTTTTTTTATAAAAAAGTTTTTTGAAATATGATTATGATTAATTCTAATTGGTCTACTTTTATTACAATATATTTCAATTTTGTTTGAATTGTTTTCATAAGTAGATTTAAAATTCAAGATGCAAAACTATATGATATCAGAAGTTTCTTTTCTGAGTGTCTACTGCAAAATCGATGAAGATGAAATTATGCAAAGAGAAATTTGTGCAACATCAAGTCTTGATGTTTCGAGATTAAAATGATCATCTCTATGAAAGCTTTATAAATGAATCCAAGATGAAGATGAAGATAATAACAACAATTTGAAAGTTTCAACACATACACGAGAGTTTCATATAAGTTGTTTAGAGTGTCTAGTCTTTTGGGTTGTCTGTATAACTTTGTAATTTTGCACTTTGTGAAGTATACTTTGTGAGCTTAAACCATGCTCTCTTTGAGAGTGTTTTTTTTTTTGTATTTGGAGAGGTTTTAGTCTCAGGGGGAGATTAAGACTAGTATAACATGGAGCAGTTTGTGTACTCGGTATAACTTAAAGATGTTTGTTTACTTGTTGTAATCATTGTTTGATTGATGAAACCTATTAAGCAGTATGCTTGAGAGAAAACTATATGTATAGCTCAAAAGTTAAGTGAACTAGTATAAAATTTGTCTTATTATTTTCTTCGTGTTTTTGTTAGACGTTATGTTAATTATGTGTTTTTATCTGTTGCATATTGAGTTTAGGCTCCATTCAACCCCTCATTCTGGACCAGTTGTTCCTACAATTGGTATCATAGCTAACCTCAAGGGTTAGTTCTTTAAAGGACTTGAGGCATGATCATGTTTAGACTAAATGGATTTTGAAGGACAAGTTGTCAACTGACCACCCTTGTTCAAAGATGAGAAGTATGACTTGTGGAAGATGAGGATGATTGCTTTCTTAGAGTTCAACAACATAGATCTCTTGGAGATTATTGAGAAAAGTATTCCTACTTTTCTTGATTTCCCAAGTAAGCTACTGCCCCATGATACTTGGGACAAAGAGTAAGAGTAAAGGTATAAATATTCGTTAAATTCTAAAGCTAGGTATATACTATTTATTATGTGACCTTTCTGAAGAAGATACATCAAAGGTTCATGCCATGACAAATGTAAAGGAAATGTGGGAGACTCTTGCTTTGTCTCATGAAAGGTCGAAGGAAGTGAAGAGAAATAAACTCACCTTGTTGAGGCGTCAATATGAGATGTTCACCAAGGAAGACAATGAAACTATCCAGTCCATGATCACTCATCTATAGACTATTCTAAATATTCTAAGGTCTTAGGGCACAACAATCAGTCAATACAAGATAAACAAAAAACTGCGCAAAACTCTTCCTTTGAAGTGGAGAGCTCATGAAACAACCTTTTTGATAGAAAAATAGTTTTAAAAAAGAAAAGTTCACATCATAGAGTATAGGCAGATGATTGGGTCATTGCTCTACCTTACAATGTAAAGACCAAAAATTATGTACAATGTTCGTCTTTGTGCTCGTTTTCAATTTTATCTAAGGGAAATGCATCTATATCTTGTTAAGTGTACTTTTAGATATTTAAAAGATACTGCTAATCTAGTTCTACATTATAAGGCCACAAAAAATTTTAAATTACAGGGATATTGTGATGTTGACTACACCGGAGACGGGGTGGAAAGGAAAAGTACAAGTTGAGGTTGCCACTTTATAGGAGGTAACTTAATTTCATGATTGAGTAAGAAACAAGGAACAATTTTTTTTATCCACCACAGAAGCTAATATATATGAACTACAAATTGTTGCTCTCAAATGCTATGGATAAATAATAGTGTTGCAATTAGTTTTACTAGAAATCCAATTTTACATTCTCGAGATAAACACATTGAAATCAAAGATCACTTCATTAGAGATCATGTTCAAAAAGATACTATTGATTTGGAGTTTGTACCAATAGACAATCAACTTACAAATATTTTCACAAAACCCCTTGTTGAAAAGAGATTTCAACATTTAAGAACCCTTTTGGGTATGATATTTATTAAAGAAGGATTTCTATAAATTTGTATAGCTTAAATGTCTTAAGATCTTTTGTGCATATAAACGGTCTAGGATTTTTGTGCATTAGATGATATAAGATTTATGTTCATTAGATGTGTGCATTAGACAATCTAAAAATTATTTACAATAGATGGTTTAGGAAATCTAACATCTTTTGATATGCATTATTTGTTTTAAAAACAAAATCTGAGCTGCGTTTTTGTTGAAATATTATCATTGCAAAATTATCGTTTTTCTTACCCATATACATACCTAGTTAAATCTAAATTCATTTTCCCATCACACTTGAGAAAAACCTCTCAAAAGTTTCCCTAATGTAGCATAGGGTCAACCTAGGTTGAATCCAAGGACAACATGTCATGTGTGGAAGTCACTGTATGTAAGCTTTCTTTTACAAATAAACAAGAGAACAAAATTGGAATTAAAATAGAAATGTAAAACAAAATAAAATGTAAAGCAAAGAGAGATCTAGACCGTTTATAGGAGATTGTCCAATAGGCTGTATAATAACACTTAGAAATGTAAAAATAGAATTATAAACAACATAACAGTAAAGACATGAAAGTAAAATTTAATGTAAACTAAAAAAAAAAAATGACACAAAAACAATGAATTACAACTATTCGATTACCTAGTCTAGAATCTCTTACTAGACCGTCTAACGATTGTTGTACAAAAAATAAAATGAATTATGCAACTCCTTTCTTTGACCTGGAATTAAGCAGTTTTATTCTACTATACTTGATTATACTTCTTAGACTATTGGTACAAGTACTTTTATTAATTTTTGGAATGATAAATGGTGTTCTACTACTTCTTTAGCAAATATTGCAGGTTATTTGATGGTGCTAGCATTCCAGTTATCTCAGTTTTAGTGATGGCATTTCATGAAGGTCTTCTTGAATCATGTAAGAAAATGGTGCGGAAGCTATGGAGGTGTGTGTGCAAGATCCTCCTAAGAGTGATGTTGATCTTGAAGGTGCATGATAGGTATGAACATAGGGA
>Ga0123342_1007888_pt1 | contig 13789 bp, 7 predicted proteins | sample Turbeawhitnodule_FD_89960 | JGI IMG/M metagenome (GOLD analysis project Ga0123342, IMG submission 89960) | Root nodule microbial communities of legume samples collected from Mexico - Turtle bean Mexico white nodule | ecosystem: Host-associated > Plants > Roots > Nodule | place: Mexico: Nepantla...
CAATTGAAGCAACTAATTCTTTGTTTGTTTTCTTATTGATCAGTGCCAACATAATCACTTCAAACTCTTTTTTATTGTTCTGTTGTTATATTTAGCGAATATTGTACTCGATAATTTACTGTTTTTTGTGGGATCGATATCCGTCCTTAGGGACAATTATTACTTCTGACAAACGCGGTGCACTTGCCGTAAAAAGTCATCAAAATACAAAGCTATAATTTGTTAGAAAAAGAATTTCAGATTTTTCTATCCTATTAATCTTATTATAAAATTATTTCAATAAGAAAAACGTGTTGCCTTAAACGAAAAAATAATTCTTTGTTCTTTTCCTAAACAAACTACTTTGGCTATATAAAAAAAATACAAACTTATTTTGAGTAACACACTTTTACGGGCAAGTCCAAGTCGTTAACACACATATTTTTTAATTTATAAATAATACTTCAATAATTTTATAAAATAGAATGAAGTATTAATTACGTCAAAATAAAAATATCATAAGTATAAGCACAATACAATAAATATTTTCAAAAAGTGATTCTGAAAATATTTTAATATTAATATTTTCTCACTAAACTTAGATTTATAAGAATAATTATTAGTATTTTGGTAATTTATTTATACAAACCTCTGCACAGCTGTAAAAAAAATTCTGAAAATTGATTTTTAATATTACAGCTAATACTCTAAGTAAAAATAAACTTTCTAAAATTTGTGCAACTACTTTTTAGCTAAAAAAACTGAATTCTAGTTCGCTTAATATCTGTAAGAGCATTTGGTAATTTTGAAGCTACAACATATTTTTTTTTTAAATCATCTATGGATAGTATTTGGTAATTCAAAGACAATGTTATACGCTACCTAGAATTCTTAAATTAAAATGAAAACCATGCTTACGTCATCACAAACTTTGTTCGCAATCGAGTGTTTGTTTACCTTATGATCAAATTAAAAAAAAAAATCATGGTCGTGAGCAGATTCGAAAAGATATTGACATTTGTGGTGAGAATATTTGGGTAAACCAATGAGATATAGATTGAGGATTTTAGAATCTAAATGATTAAATGGTGTCAATGTTGTCACAGTATCAAAGAAGAAAAAAGAAAATGAAAATATTAAAAAATAAATTTTAAATTTAACTCAATTTTATAAAATTAATTTATAATATAAGATTTGTAATTATTTATATATTATAAAATATTTTTATTTTTAATAGATATATAAATTGTTTATAAGTTAAAATTGATATCATTTATATTATAAAATGTTATTATTTTATAATAATTGACGTGGAGTATCAATTAAAAAATTAAAATAAATATAATTAGTATGTGAAAGGGATGTTAAGGGTATATAAATGTAACCATTTGTATATCAATCCTATGTATAAATACGGATGTAATGTATATGTGTTAAATAGTAATTAACACTCTTTACTGCTATAATATATCTCTCCCTCTCTCACTCACACGCTCACTGTAATATATCATGAGTTAGACAAATTTTTTTATGAAAAAGTTCAAGTAACATAGATCTCTTTTAATTTATAAATAATTTTTCAAGGATTACATAAAATTATTTTAAACACTAACTACATTAAAATAAAATATAGACTGAAAGTATAAGTTCAATCACTATTTTTAATATTTAAATACAAAAAGTAAATATTTTATAATTTGGTTTTCAAAATATTTGACTACTAATTTTTTTCACTAAAATAATAAAGTTTCTAAATTTTGCAATCACGTTTTAACTAAAAACAGAATTCTATAAGTGCATTTTGTTTTTTTTTTAGCTCCACTGAAAAAAATATTGTATTTGGTAGTTTAAAAACAATGTATGTTAGGATTATTAAATTTTCTTTGTAGTTTAAAATATAATTTTATGAATATTTCATAAATAAAAATCAGTGTATAACTAAACGTCTTACAAAGTCTTAAGAAAGTTATTTTCCACTTTTGTGCTTCTTTATTTCGATAAAAGAAAAAATAACAAATTTAAAAAACATCTATTTTAAAGTCGTTGTTCATGTGATAATTTTTTTTTGGATAAACTTCCAAATTTAAAGTATTTTCTACAAATAAAACTTCAAATTTAAAATAAGAATAAAAAGGAAAGAAAAAAGAAAATTAAATGAAAAGTAATATTATTTAGATTAAATGAATTAAAATGAAGAGAGAAAAAAAATATAGTGAAATATTTGCTTGAGAAAAAAGAAAAGAGAAAAATTATAATTTTTTGGTAAAGACAAAGTTACCTTTATTATAGTGATGATTTATATTTTAAAATATAATAATATTGGTTTAAATAATGTGAATTAATACTGTAAACCAAAAAATATAGTAATAATTTTTTTGAAGTTCATATAAATAGAAGTAGAACAATGAAAAGTAATAAACACACTCATTTATTTTGATCGAGTTTGAAATCCATAATACGCTGTTTTTATTGTAAGAGAGAGGAATTTGGGTACATCTTGACACAGAGGAACTTGTGTGAACCTTTATGTTAATAGACAACATCCCAGTAAAAAAACACATTTAATTGATTATATTATTTGGCCTAATCTATTACATATGATGTCTATTTCACATAATCAACTATGCATTAACACATAACTTATAATAATAATAGAAGAAACTGACCAAACCATTATTCTATTAAGGTGATATCAGTTTTGCAAGTAACATGTGAATTTGACTTTTTCATCCTTTCTCACCCATTCAACAAAGAAATCTTCCTTCAAATCTATCATTCAAAATCAACTCAATCCAAACCCAAAATTTTCATTCAAATCACTCTAATCCATTCCACGTAAGAGTACGTCATATCCAAACAAAGATTAAGTTTTATTTTTTTAAAGTATAAGTACTCTATTAGATGAAGGAATACTTTTTTTTCTAAATTACTTTTAGTATATAATTTGAGACAATGGTTTTATAAAGGATGGTGGCAGTTCGACATTAAATAGTGAAAGACATTCATCTATCTATATTTAATATAAAATATTGTTATAATAAGTTGTCATGTAAATGTTACTTAGTTTTGTAGTGTTAAGTGAATATTTTTCATTAATTAAGTGTCAACAATTCACCACCCGCTGTTAATGAATGTTTTTTATATTTAGAGTGTCAACCTATCAATCATTTATAAAGGCAGACACCAAATATAGAGATTCAAACTTTGCTTTTATTCCCACATTGGACCATGATACCTTGACACAGTAAACACATTATTAACCAAACATTTGTTTGGTAATATAGGAAACTTGGGACATTAGGAGGTGTAAAGTTCTATTTTCCACTCCACAGTCCCCAGAATTAAAAACTCACAACACATAAAAAGATCATGAATCTCGGGAAGAAGAACATGCAAACAAGATGTTGGCAATGGCTAGATATTGTTGAACATCCAATATATAGAGGACTTGATCAAGCATTGAGATCATTTTCTAAGTTTCTCCTTCATCCTCTCAACCGCGACCCTAAGAGTTTCATCATCCTTGCAGAAAACAAATCTGACTAGATTCTTTCCCTCTTCTGGATTGAAGCAAAACACACTGCAAGGGATTGCCAGCACCCCCACCTCCTTAAGCAGATATTCACAAAATGCAACATCATTTTCCAATCCAAAAGGGGTATGATCAGCTAAAACAAAGAATGTTCCATTGGGTGGGAATACCTTAAAGCCAACGGCCTTTAATCCTTCCACCAAAATAGCCCTCTTTGCCATATAATCCCTCTTCAGCTCCACATAGTAAGAGTCTGGCGCTCTAAGAGCTACTGCAGCTGCACACTGCAAAGGAGTGGCGTTTGAGAAAGTGATGAAAGAATGTGCCAGTCGCAGTCCCCATGTCAGGTGTGAGGGTGCTACGGCCCAACCAATCTTCCATCCTGTTAAGCTAAATGTCTTTGCCAATGAGTTCATTGTCACGGTCCTTTCAAACATTCCAGGCAAAGAAGCTATTGAAATGTGCTCCATATCAAATGTCAACTTATGATAAACTTCATCAGCAAAAACTAGAACATAATTCTCAATGCAAACATCTTTCCCGTAGGGTTGTGAGGAGTATTTATAACAATGGCACGTGTACTCCTTGACACGGTTAACTTCAACTTTTCAATCGGGATAGCAAAGTCTGGAGGTTGCAAAGGGATGCTTATTATTTTTGCACCAGCCATTGCTAAATTGCCTTCATAACAATCATATAAAGGAGAAAACAGGATAACCTCATCACCAGGATTTATTAATCCTAAAACAGTTGCAGAAATTGCTTCTAAGCACCCATTTGTGACAGTAACTTCATTATCAGGGTCTACCACTAATCCAGTTTCTTTCCTAAATCTATCAGCAATAGCAATGTTCAACTCCGGAACTCCAGAGCCTTGTGCATACTGATTTTTCCCATCCCTTATTGCTTGAATTGCTGCTTCCTTTATAAACTCTGGACCATCAAAGTTGGGAAAGCCTCGTCCAAGGTTTATGATTCCATCTTTCTGGCTGATCAATGCTTCCTTAGATCTCTGGAACTTCTCTAAGCGCTTCGCAACCTGACAATCAAAGAAAAAAAAACAAGAATCAAAGTAAGCGAAAGGTTCATGGGTCATTTTTATGCAAAAATTCTTCACTTTCTACCAGGTAACAAGATTTAGTGCTCAGTCCTTGAATCATTGAGAATGTCTGACGAGTTAACATAACATCCTTAAATAAACCAAATTAATTGTAGCAAATATATATTATATAGTATAAACCGAATGGCTCGAGGGGGATTCATTGAGTTTCTGGATTTTTTCTTGTATGTTTCTCAACACTCAGACAAAAGATTGCCACCAAAACCTTATTGAACTTTCTCATTTATAGGGGTTATTCTTCCAGTTCAGAAACTCTCTTTCACAACCACTCTACACCGTCACTATCTGTCCCATACATTCTCATTCTGGTGTTCTCTCTCACACGAAGTACACTCTCAAAAACACAATAGTTGGTTAAAACTTTCATTACCCAACTTAGAAACACACTTGATTCCCTAGATTTATATGTGATCAACAGAAGCATACAAATGAATTCTTCAACGATCAGTAACTCTAAGAAAAATATTGCTTTATTCAAAAGTTAGATCAAATTACACACATCAGTTTTGGAAGGGCAAGATTAAAAAAAAACATCAAATGTGGGTTTGACGCATGATAAATAGACGAACGAAGAGAAATGTTTGGTATGGAGAGAATCAAGAGAACTCAACTGCAAAAGGATTATGCATTTTCAGTGGAAAGCAGCGGAAAAGGTTGAAGAAAGTTCGGGATTACACTGTAACTTTTGGAGTCGATACAAGAGTTTTGTTATTTTATAAAAATTATTTTTTCGAGTATTAATTGTTCCATAAAAACATAAAACTGTTCCAAGTTTTACACTATTACAGTTTTTATGTAACAAAATTATTGATGGAAACCAAAATAAAATGAAACAAGTAATGGGTTCTGTTTTGAACAGAGAAAGAAAATGATATTGTGAAAAGGATGAAATATACATAGCATGAGTGCAACAAAGTAACAGAAAACAGTTACAGAAGTAGTTAGAAACCTGGAGAGGGTGCTTGGCGGTGCGATTCTGAGTGGAAACAGAGTTGACGGTGAGAGACAAATGGGAAGGGGGTTGGGGTTAGAAAGAGAGGGGAGGAGGGTGACATCAAAACCTTAATATAAGGTGGCGGAGACTTGAATCTCATGAGTTGGAAAATCATAATTTTATTTTAGTTTTATTAGTTAAATATAATATTTTATTATTGAAATGATTGTAAGGTAGAAATGGGAGAAAAATAAAAGTGTGAAACAAACATTATTTTTTAAATTAATGTGTTTTTGTTTAACTAAATGAAAAATGTACGGAAAGATCCGAATGACCGACATCATGTGACGGGTTTGATTATTGGATCGATCAATCTCACAAACCTAATTACGTTTAAGTAGATTTAGTGAGACTAATCAATAATCAAGAACTAGATAATGTATTTCTAAACATGACTCAAGTTCCATAATCCGACCAAATGAGAAAGGTCCACTAAAATAATATAAATAACACAAATTTCAAGATCCAAGTACGTTATCATATACAATACCCTGAAAACCGAGTGTCGAATACTAAATTGACTTGAGCGTCAGAGTGTCTTCTGCAGGTACCATCCGAGTCTGGGTTATGAGAAGAGCGAGAGGTAAAACGGGTGGAGAAGAGGAAGGAGCTTACTTGGAGAGAAAGTGAAGTGTTATCCAACCGACTGACCAAGGGAGAATAAGAAGTTGTCTCAATAGTTCTCTGAGCCCCAACCCCGTTTGAGAACAATTGGCGTCCACCGTAGGTCGAGAGAATTCGTGTGAAGAACGTTAGTAGATGGTATCAACCCGCGACATGGCAAGTGAGAGAATGTCTGAAGCTGAGCAGATGACGTTGTTGATGTCTCTGCAGAGAGAGATGGTCGAGATGAAGAGGAAGAATGAAGAGGTTACCTGGAAGAATGAAGAGGAGATCCTAGCTCTCCAAAAGGAGAACGAGGAGATGAAGAGGAGGTTCATCGAGGGGGGACCATTTGCTGTACCGACCAACCTTGTTGGTAGATCGTTCACCTCCCCTCCCGACCCGAAAACAGATCAAGGACAAGGAACTCACTCAAAGGTCCTGACTCAAGAGATGGACGGTGAGTCCCATCTAAACAAGTCGGTCCGCACGACCGGAACCCTGGATTTGGTGCGCCTACATCCTTTTACTAATTCTATAATTGGGGTACCACTGTCGGATAAGTGGAAATACTTCAATAGGGATCACTATGACGACACGACCGACCCGAACGAGCACATGAATGCGTACACTACGCACATGAGTTTATACACCTCAGATGACACGGTCATATGCTAAGTGTTTCCCACATCGCTGAAGAGAGGAGCCCTGAGCTGGTTCACAAAGCTCCCTCTCATCTTCGTCAACAACTTTGCGACGTTGATGTCCAAGTTTGAGACGCAGATTTGATGGCAATGCACGAGACCGTTTGCTATGTGGGAGCCACGTGGAGTGCATGAAGGACGCCCAACGTGAAGTTATCGAAAGGAAGGGAGACATGCAAATCGGAAAAAAAGAAAGAGTAAAAGAAGAAAAATGGACGCTCGATAGGAGGCCGACCCATTCACATGGTATTCGTTAGCTCGCAAGGCTCGACAATCATAATGTCGTGACTGGCATCTGACTTCAGAATTGGAACCCTCCCCAAAAATTCAGAAACAGAAGTCTCGTTCACAAAGCACACAAAGCAGGAGGTGATCCTAGTCACCTTGGGATCCATCCAATCAAACACCGAAAGGGAGGATGGGGGCCAGGGGAGTCCGACCGGTCGTGGCACCTTCCGGATCATCTCCACTGATGACGTCCACCACAGGGTGCAACGTCTGGTTTGCACCGACCGACAAAGGCACGGTCGTGGGGGAGTCGGGAGAAGACGATGACGATGAAAACAAAGACGAAGGAAAGGGAAGAGTAGAAGGGGGAGTCGAAGAAGAAGATGTAGGACGAGATAAGGAAGACATGACTAACCTTTTGGAAGATGAATGAAACAACACAACAGGACGAGGGATGTTCGGATGTCAAAGCAGTGAATCAGAGCAAAAGAGCAATGTCTCGACACTATTGGGACCACTATTTATAGCCTAGGGGTTCAGGAGGCGAAGCATCACATCCATCTTAACCGTTAGATCTCGTTTGAACCAACGGTCCTCGTCAAATAGCGTCAAAAAATCCCTCATCAATGCACGTCATGTCACGCGCCGCCCCACGTCACATCAAGCCTCGGGAAGTCCAATCGTCACATCGGTCTCGGACAAAGACTCTTTGGGTCAACCACCCTCGAGCCTGGAGGGAAGTGTACCGGGAGGATCCAGGTGACCGACATCATGTCGCAGGACTCGACCATTAGGTCGATCGACCCCACAAACCCAATTATGCTTAAGTAGAGTTAGTGAGGCTAATCAGCAATCAAGAGCTAGGTAATGTATTTCTAAATATGACCTAAGTTCCCTAATCCGACCCAATGAGAAAGGCCCACTAAAATAATATAAATAGCACAGATTCCAAGATTGAGGTACGTCATCATATACAGTACTCTGACAACCGAATGTCGAATACTAAACTGACTTGAGCGTCAGAGTGTCTTCTACAGATACCATCCGAGTTTGGATTATGAGAAGATTGAAAGGTAGAACGAGTAGAGAAGATGAAGGAGCTTGCTTAGGGAGAAAGTGATGTGTTATCCAACCGATCGACCAAAGGAGGAGAAGAAGCTGACTCAATAGTTCTCTGAATCCCAACTTCCGTCCGAGAACTAAAAACACATGGATGGGTGATACTTTAACATCACAAATAGTCAAATACATACACTTTTCATCTCAATAAATTATTATTGTAATTATATTTATTTTATTTTGTAATTAAAAATATTATTATATTATTATAATTGATTGTGTATGTTATTTTTTTTAGTGTTAAAAGAAACTCTTACAAAACACATTACAAGTCCACAAGATGTTTAGTGGAAGAACACTAGACTCGTGGTATGTGAAGGAAAAGTTTTTATATCCCATTAACATCTCTTTTGAAAAAGATAGTGATATTATTTGAAGTAAGATAAATATACGGAAAATGTGAGGAAAATTTATGAAAGTTTGTAAATAATGATGGGTATAATTAAAATTGTATTTTTTTAATTGATAAAAATATAAGTTTACAAAATTAACCTTATATTTAAAATTTATTAAAAATATAATTTAATTTATTTACGAATAAATTATAATTATTTTTAATTAAAATATTATTTTAGTGACTGAAATATTATTTTGGATAATATATTAAAACTATTTGATAAAAAATACAAAATGATATAAAATTTAATAAAAAATATTTAAATATTTATAATTATAAATATTTAATAATTTTTTATATATTAAATAACATTATTATATTTTATCTTTATTTAATATAATTATTATATAAATTTATTTTTTTATTACAACAAAATATTTCTTATTATTATTAGATTTCAGAATCCCTTAAATATGATTTTGTCTCTTAACCTTTTCTTAAAAAATTATTGGAAGGAATTGTTAATTACTGTAACTTGAATATAAGAAAAGAATCCGCAACCACTCATTTTCATTTCTCTTTTGTTTTGATAATGTTCTTTTCTTATATATTTACATCTTATTATTTTTTGTATTTATTATTTTTAGATTAAGTTATATTAATATTTCTGGGGTTTTTTAGTGCATTGACTTTCCAATTCATTTAAATTCTACATAAAATTTGCTTTTTCTTTTTTACATAGCACATACAGTTCTTAAAAGTAATCATAAAAATTATAAATATATTAAATAACCTTAAGAAACGACCTGTACTTTTTTATAACAAAATATTATCGATTAAATAATTGAAATAATTTTTTATAAAAAATATAACTTTTTATTTTGTGATTTCCAATGCCACTCTAACCATGAAAATTTTGTTTCTTTAAGAAACTATAGGGAGAATCTTTATTTTCGTAAATGTAAAAACTTTTAAAATTTTTGTCCATAAACATGTAAAAGTTGAATTGAGACAGGAACATATTGAAATACCTAATCATTTCAGTATTAATGTAATTACCCATTAATGATATATTTAAGATATATAATTTAAATATCTTACAAATTAATTATTTTAAAAAATGAATTAATAATTATTTTAAAAATAAATTATGTAATTAAATTATCCTACATTATATCTCTAATATATATTATTTATTTACAACAGTGTCAAGATTTAATATTAGTACATATTAGTACAAAAAAAGTTTATGTAAAATTATTTCTTTTATTTATATTTATTTTTTTAATTTATTATTATTTTGTTTACTTAGTAACTTGAATATTATAACTTTACCCGCATATATATTTTCATTCAATCATATGTTTATTCTTTATCGTTATTAAGTTTATTTTATTTTATTTATTGTTGTTTACAACTCAATTCATAAAAATGGAAGATTATCCAGCTAAAAACATTTATTTTCTGTAAAAACAATTAGTAAATGGAACTGAAAAATAATATAGGTTTATTATTGTTTCTCGCAATATAGTTATCCATATTGTGCTTTTACATTATTTTAGAGGTAAAACATCCAGTTTGCCAAAAAGAACAAAAATTAATAATAGTATTAGAGAAAATAATTTAAAATCACAATTTAATTTATTTAAAGGAATGCTAGATTCATTTTGTTTTTAATAATATAAAATAATATTAATCTTAATTATTCATATTAATAAAATAGAATGTGACATCGCATAAAAAAAATAATATGTAGTTATGTAAAATCAAAATCTACAATAATACACATCATCAAGATATTCTTACATTAGTTTCATATTTAATTATAATTAATAAAAAGATAGATACTTATTTTAATCCACGAAAGTTTTTATGTGAATTTTTTTTAATCTTATTTTATCAATCTATGGTTTACAATTTCTTTCTTTTCACATTTTTTCTTAATGTTAACCCTTAACGTCTTCAACTTGGACCTAAACCATTTCAACTTTATTTGGATAGATATTAACTAAAGAGATCATCATTATTCTATGTAGTTATTTGATTTGGTTATTCTATGAAAACTGATGTTAACCTACTTCAAATATTATTAATGCATAATTTTATTAAAAAAGTCATTTGTATACTTGATGACCCTTAAAATTACTCTATTATAATCTATTATTTATTATACAAATTTAAGTGGGGCTATTCCTCCAAAAATTATTTTGTTAGGTGAAAAGATCATTTATCAATAATCACGTAACATTTTAACTATAATTTGAAATACAATATTCTAGTTATATATTTTTTTCTAAGTTTGAAAAGATAGCTCTGCAAAGGTTGAAAACTCCTTATTTGAACTAAACGATAGTTGTGACTCAAAATAATAGTGAACAATCTTCAAATAAAGGTAGATAAAATAGTTGTCACAAGATTGAACCAAATTATATTTCGAATTTTTAAAGATATTTTATGAATGCGAAACATATTTAGAACTATAAAATTTAGAATACAAATTGTAGAAGGTTTATAAATTATATAATTCGAAAATGAAAAGAAAACAAATTCTGCACCTTTTGTTCCAGACTAATTTTGGAATTAACAAATTTATGGATGTACAGGAAGAAATTGTGAAGGTGGAGGAAGTAGTTGTCAGTATATAACTGCATTGGGTCACTTGGGCTTCTTCAATAAAATAACAATGTCCAGTCCAATTTAAAAAGTTAAAAAAATGCTAAACAGAACACACAAATTACAAAATAAATAAAAAGATTATGCAACAACAATAATTGTAAGATTCAAAATAATTTTCTGTTCATCCATTAATCAGAACCAGTAAGCTTGTTGGATTTAAACCTACAAATGCGAATTATAATTTATAAAAGTTTATTACGAAATGAGAGGACAAAACAAATTAAAAGGAGGAAAATATATTTGAAGTCTTAAGAGGGCCCTTTTCTTTCACACTGCATCAAGCACCTTCTCGAACCCCTTATATCTTCTTTTATTTTTTAAAATCGTCTGGGCCGAGCCTTTGTCCCTTGTTGACCTAGCCCAAAAGACCTAGATATTGTTTGTACATTTTAAGCTGAACTCACTTCAAGAGTTTTGTTTTATTATTGGGGTTTTGCATTTTGCACCCTCATGATTATATACCTGCACTCCATATACTTCTAAATAACCCCTTTGTCCTTCTAAAAATAAATGTTGATATAGGGTGACATTGCCTTGCTTTGGAGATTTTTTCAAGTTTGGAGCATCTTTTAGGTTTGGAGCATTAGTAGTGTGTGTGGTGGTTAGTGGTGGTGGTGCCGGTTGAGTTTTGGAATGAGCAGTGATCTTATGAATTGTATAATCTAAAATGTTAGAAGTTAGTTTTTTATATTATGAAACATAAAATTCAAAATTCAAAATATGTATTATAAAATGTAGAATCTAAAATACATATATTCTGGATATTACATTCTAAAATATATTTTGGTGATACATATTATATTTTGGATCATATAATCTATAATATGTATTCCAGATTCTATGTTCCATAATACAAATATGTATTCAAGAACGGAGAATCTAAAATACATATCTGCATTTTGGATTTTATGTTTTATAATACATATTTGTATTTTTACATTGTCTTTTAACATTTATTTTAATTTTTTGTATTTTTGTTTTTAATTAAAAATGTGATGTATTTAGTCGTGGTTGTTGAATATTAAGATGCAATCTCAGCCATGGAACAAAATATTCGACGAAGTAGATAAGTTATCTGACATGAATGAGTCAAATATAATGAAATTGGTGGCGTTTGAAGATGAATTGATTGGAGGAGGAGACTACATTTGACCATTTACAACATATAAGGTAAGTATAGTTTCTTTGATTACCGTTGAAAATGCGTGAAATTCGATACTTTGAAAATTTGTTATATTTGTGTAAGTATTTGGTACACGAGATGACTCACTTCAATGAGTGCATAAGGTAAAATTTTGAATAGGTTTTGTAGTTATATTCAAGTATGACAAGGCAAATGGATAATAGAGAAGGAAGACCTATATGTTGTAAGGCTCTGAAAGGAGTGATAAGTATAGGAAATACATAAACAATTTGGAATTGTGTGTAACTTGTACAAAAAAATGTGATTGTGCTTATAAATTGCGAGGCAAACTAGTTCGCCATGGAGAAGGCTTGATGTTTAGGATTTAGGGTTTACATTTATTTTACCCATAATATTTACTTACATCAAAATAGCTATAAAATATTTTATTTCATAGTCTTTGTATTGATATTTCCTCATAAATTTTATATATTTAATTTTAAATTTTAAATTTTCTTCTATTTCAGTTTCATAAATATTTAAATTTACTATAATTTTATAAATATTTAAAAATAGAAACTGAAAAAATAAAAATAAAATAGTGTTAGATAAAAAAATAAGAAAAAAAGTGTTAGAATGAAAAATAAAAGTGAAAATAATGTCGTGTTGGATGAAAGATTAAAAAAATGTAAGAGTTTGTCACGATAAACTTTTTGAAAAAAATTGTGGAAGAAGAAAATAATATAAAATATTGAAAAAGTTCTAAAATTTAAAATGTATTCATATAACAATTAGAAATAGTTCAACAGGTAATGGGATTAATTCAAAATTGAAGAAAAAAAAAATCAATTATAGGGATTCCTTTTATAGAGTTCAGATAAAAAGTAATATTGGGTTATTTCTAGGGTGGCAAAGCGGGCGTACCGCATTGGCCGCCCCGCGTTTGGCCCGCAAAAATGTGGGTTGGGTTGGCCTGTCCCGTAAAGTTATTGCGGGCTAAAATTCTTAACCCGTTCCGCATAAGAGCTGGCCCGCAAATTCGCGGGTCAGTTCGCGTTTTTTTTATATATTTAAATTAAATACTTTTTTATTTTTTTTTACATTTTGTTCTTAAAAAATTATCAAATTAAACCTATATATTTGTTACTATCAAACCGAAATTCTTTTTCTTCCTTTTTAAACATAGTCAAACATGAAAACATTAAACATTAAGATAAATATCAAATATCACTATTCTTCCACTTCCAAAATATTAAAAATACCTAATTCCAAAACATTAAACATAAACATAAACATTAATTCAAAAACATTAAACATAAACATTATTGACGCGATTGTGTTGTGTTTCTTTCTTTGAAATTTTGTGAAAACCTA
>Ga0123342_1007890_pt1 | contig 13787 bp, 10 predicted proteins | sample Turbeawhitnodule_FD_89960 | JGI IMG/M metagenome (GOLD analysis project Ga0123342, IMG submission 89960) | Root nodule microbial communities of legume samples collected from Mexico - Turtle bean Mexico white nodule | ecosystem: Host-associated > Plants > Roots > Nodule | place: Mexico: Nepantla...
ATATATAAATAAAATAAATTTAAAATAAATAATCTTTAAAATAATAAAATATTTTATATAACATTTAAATAATTTAAATACATCTTTTCTTTTACTCAATTAATTTTAAATCAAACACTTAATAAATTTAATAAATTTAATTTAACTAATTTATATTAAAAATTGATAAATTAAATAATTTATTATAATATTAAAGAAATAATTTTAAAATAAATACAATAAAGAATTAAATATTAAAATATTTCTTATAATATTATACATTAAATAAATTTAAATAAATAATTTTAAAATCCTAAAACATAAACATGCGTGGGTCGTGACTGACACAAGCCGACGCATATGTGTGGGCCTCGGCCGACGCAAACTGGATTTAAAAAAAAAAAAATTAAATCCATAAGTACGTCTGTTTTGCATCGAATGCCATTTTGCGTGAGTTTTACGCCATTTTAACCGACGATATTAGCGTCTGTCTTAGCCCACGCAAATATTTGAAAACTAATCCCTTATTTTCTTGTAGTGTATTGTGAGTCCTCCAGATACTGAAAATACCATCGAACCCAGTCTATTTTATTGTCTCCCAATGTGACCAATTTTGTTTCCAACAAACATAATAAATCTGGCCCCTCCATATTTAAGATTTCCTTAATGCCAAATGGCCAAGTTGCATAAGCGTGTTCAGTTCATTGCCATGCATATCGTGAGCACAACGCCAGAAGGAATACCCTACTACAGAAGACTTGCAGAAGCCCTTATGTATCATTTTCAGTACATCCTTAACCATGCGTTCACGCCAACTACCCAAAGACTATAAGACATCATTTCATTCGTAGTTACCCCATATCCGCAAATCATGTCCAGCTTAAGATTCACTCCACAAATTTAGCAGTGTCTTTCTTTACCATACGGGTCTGAACTTATTTCTTACAACAACAACAAAATGTGTTCATTTTAAGGAATATACTATTAGATAAATAATCTTTCTAATAATTAGATAAAAACGTAAAATATTTAGCCTCATTAGAGAAGCATTTTGCCTCTTAATAACTTTGTCTGTGTTTTTGTTTTTAGAAAAATATTTCGTAATAAAATAAGCAGATTTTTCTTTCTTTTGCGTATTTATAATCTAGTGATTTTAATTTGATAATTTATAGCGTATTTTACTTTTGTCATAAAATTATTAAAACAATTACCTATTTACCACTTTTTGAACGATATAATTTTATTTTCCAACATCTTTTAATATGGTCAACAAATAACCAGATTTCTCAAGTTTGTAATTAGAGGTATCATTTCTGGTTTTGAAAACATGTATTGCAAATATTAACGTCTTATACAATCTGGAAGTCTCTATAGAATCTTGACTAAGAATTACCTAGATTCATGCAGAAGAAAAAAATTATTTTCTTCATACAATTAATTTTGAAAATATTTATTTTAATAAAATATTAATCTATCTATACTATTATACATATTAACTAATTTTGTCAAACATTTGTAATTTAATGAATTTGTTTAACAGCTTTAAGTTGGAAATTGAAAATTGTTTTTTTAACTTAATAACCAATTTTGTTAAGTGTTAACCCTAAGGTAATGAACATTGGTCTCTTGTATCATCTTGCCGAAGAAGAAACGCCAAGTTGCAGAATATTGGTCTATCATTTACAGTGGCACAACGCCAGAAGGAACATCCAATTACAGAAGACTTGCAGAAGTCTTTATGTATAATTTTCAGTTCATGCGTTGACGCCACAGACAAATTACAAGTCATTTCAGAAGACTGAAGAACTCCCAAAGACTATAATACATAATTTCATCCACAAATCATGTCCAGCTTAAGATTCACTCCACAAATTTCAAATAATAATGAAAATTTCCATTTTAATTAAAATAAAATAATAATAACAATATTAGAATATGAATTTTCTCATGCGTCATTTTAAATACGAAAGTTAACAACTCTCAATTACAAAAATATAAATGAACATATAAAATAAACTTTAACATTTTCGATATATTGCAAATAACTTCTTAAATAAAATGGTAGTTTAGAACTCTTTCAAGAATCATCACCATATATATAAACCTCTGAAAGTTGAAGCATCTTCAATATCCAAACTTTGGGTTCTGATAGAGAATCAGTGATTAAAGAATTAGTCCATAGCAACCATGGTGTTCTTATTTCCAACGTTTCAGTTCATGAAGCTCCTATCATTATGGCTGCTTCTACTTGTAATGGCCAATTCTCTCCATGCAGCATTGTCTTCCTCACTCTCACTTCAACACACAGAAGCAAACGCTCTGCTGAAGTGGAAAGCAAGCCTTGACAAGCAAAGTCAAACATTACTATCTTCATGGGATGGCAATACTTCTTGCAGTTGGCTTGGAATTTCTTGTGACTACTCAGGATCAGTCTCCAACATAAATCTTACAAACATTGGATTAAGTGGTACGCTTCAAACTCTCAATTTTTCATCACTTCCAAACGTCCTCACTCTAGACATGAGTCTTAACTCCTTGAGTGGAAGTATTCCTCCTCAAATTGGAGTGTTATCCAAACTCACTCATCTTGATTTAAGTCACAATTATCTCACTGGACCAATTCCTTCTGAAATAACTCATTTGGTCAGTCTTCACTTTTTACATTTGGAATATAATGTTATCAATGGTCCTATTCCTGAAGAAATAGGTGCATTAAGGAATTTGAGAGAGATTAACCTTGACATGGCCAATCTCACAGGGACAATCCCAAATTCTATTGGAAAGCTATCATTCTTGTCAATACTTCTTTTATGGAATTGCAGTCTCACAGGATCTATTCCAAAGTCTGTTGGGAATTTGACCAGTTTGTTATTTCTAGAGTTTTCGTTCAACAACCTTTACGGACATATTCCTCATGAAATTGGGAATTTGTCAAACTTAAAGTTGTTGAACATCGGAGATAATAACTTATATGGTAGTATTCCTCAAGAAATAGGTAAGTTGCAGAACCTAAATGTGTTATATTTACATGCAAACAATTTATCTGGAAACATTCCCGTGGCAATTGGGAAGTTGTTCAACTTGACGGAGTTATATCTATCCAGTAATAGTTTTTCAGGTTCTATTCCTCAAGAAATTGGAATGATGACAAATTTGAATCAACTTGATTTGTCCCATAACTATTTGTCAGGTTCAATTCCCCGTATAATTGGAAATTTGAGCAAGTTAAACTATTTGTACATGTATAGTAACCATTTATCTGGATCCATTCCTAATGAAATAGGAAAACTACATTTTCTCCAGACGATCCAATTGTTAGAAAATAATCTTTCTGGGTCAATCCCATCTTCCATCGGTAACTTGGTCAATTTGAAATCTATTCGTCTTGACAGAAACAAACTCTCCGGAACAATTCCTTCAACTATTGGTAACTTGACAGAGCTCACCACACTTGTTTTATTCTCAAATCAGTTGAGTGGACACATTCCCATAGAAATGAATATGCTTAACAACCTGGAAACATTGCACTTATATGAAAATAATTTCATTGGTCATTTGCCTCACAATGTTTGCATCAGTGGAAAGTTGCTAAAGTTTACTGTTAGCAGTAACTATTTCACAGGTCCACTGCCCAAAAGTTTGAAGAATTGCACCAGTCTCAAAAGAGTTTGGCTTCAACAAAACCATTTGACAGGAAATATAACAGAGGATTTGGGTGTATACCCAAACTTGGATTACATAGATATGAGTGAAAATAATTTTTATGGTCATCTTTCCCCACAATGGGGGAAATGCCATAATCTCACATGTCTCAAAATCTCCAACAACAATTTATCAGGAAGCATTCCACCAGAACTAAGTCAGGCAACCAAGTTACAAGTACTTCAACTGTCTTCAAATTACCTCACAGGAGACATTCCTGAACATTTAGGTAATTTGACCTACTTGTTTGAACTCTCTCTCAATAGTAATAATCTTTCAGGGAATGTTCCTATACAAATATCAACATTGCAAAGACTTGAGACCTTAGAGCTCGGAGCAAATAGTTTTTCTGGCTTAATTCCAAATCAACTTGGTAATTTGGTCAAGTTATTACATTTGAATTTGAGCCAAAATAAATTTAGGGGAAATATTCCATACGAGTTTGCTAAATTAGAATATCTTCAAAGTCTTGATCTTAGCATGAACATTTTGAGTGGAAGAATACCATCATCGCTGGAAGAGTTGAGAAGATTAGAAACATTAAATCTCTCACACAATCATCTTTCAGGCGATCTCTCCAGCCTCGATGAGATGATAAGCTTAACATCTGTTGATATATCATACAACCAATTAGAGGGTCCACTTCCAAACATTTTAGCCTTCCATATGATTACTGCCGAAGCATTGAGAAATAATAAAGGCTTGTGTGGTAATGTCTCAGGCCTTGAACCATGCCCAACATCACGTGACCAATCTCAAAATCATAAAACTAACAAAGTCCTATTGGTTCTTCTAGCCATTGGTTTGGGAACTTCCATGCTAGCATTATTTGTCTTTGGAGTCTCATATTATCTTTTTAGAAGGTTAAAGACAAAAGAACATCTAGATGTAGAATCATCATGCCAAGATCTTTTTGCTATATGGAGTTTTGATGGAAAGATGGTGTATGAGAACATAATTGAAGCCACCGAAGAGTTTGACAATAAACATCTCATTGGAGTTGGAGGACAAGGAAGTGTTTACAAAGCTGAATTGCAAACAAATCAAATTGTTGCTGTTAAGAAACTCCATTCAGTACAAAATGGAGAAATGTCGTCTAATATTAAAGCTTTTAAAAGTGAAATTCAAGCTTTGACAGAGATTCGACATCGTAATATTGTGAGGCTATATGGGTTTTGTTCTCATTCTCGATACTCATTTTTGGTGTATGAGTTCTTGGAAAAGGGAAGCATAGAAAAGATTTTAAAAGACGATGAAGAGGCAATTGCATTTAATTGGAATTGGAGGATTGATGCCATTAAAGGTGTAGCAAATGCTTTATGCTATATGCATCATGTTTGTTCACCTTCAATTGTTCATCGAGATATATCAAGCAAGAATGTTCTTTTGAATTTGGAGTATGTGGCTCATGTCTCAGATTTTGGATCAGCCAAACTTCTTAATCCTAATTCAACCAATTGGACCTCATTTGTCGGAACTTTTGGATATGCTGCTCCAGGTTAATTCCTTTCCTCCTTTATATTGACAATGTAATGATTTTGTAAGTTTTCTTTTGATAGTCTTAAATTCTTGTACAAAAAGACTACGATGGGTAATTGTAGGTTTTGTTTTATTTTTGAAAATTTTATGATAACTCTTTTAATTTTGTACAGAACTTGCATACACAATGAAAGTAAATGAAAAATGTGACGTGTACAGCTTTGGGGTATTGGTTCTAGAAATACTTTTTGGAGAGCACCCTGGAGATTTTGTAACTTTGTTATTGTCTGCATCCAATACCATGGATTCAACACTTGATATTCCTTCATTGATGGATAAGTTAGATCAACGTCTTCCATATCCTACAAATATTGCTAAGGAGATAGCTTTGATTGTAAGGATAGCAAATGCTTGCTTGACTGAAAGCCCTAGTTCTCGTCCTACCATGGAGCAAGTTGTCAACTACTTCCCAATATAGAAATCATGTTCAAATAGTTAATTTCACATTGTCATGAAAGTTGAAAGGTTGAATTTACTGAATATGCTTCATTGTAATTTAAATTCTAGTCTTCATGTTTCGTGTCAGTTCTTTTACTTTGTATGAGTTTTACTTGGTTTTATATTATTTGGTTGGTGTATTTTGTTTAGTGTCATGGGTTTATTTAAAAAATTGTTCCCTTTTCATATAGCCTTGGTGCGGCCAAATCTTATAAGGTCGTGATATATATTTTGAATTGGATTTGGTTTTAATTTTATATGCAACTAGCCTTGATAGACTTTGAATTATAATTTTGTATATTTGTCTCCTCATACTTTTAATTAGTTTTGTCTAAATTGTATAATTTAAAAAAAATAAAAAATATTACACATAGCAGGAAAATAAAACATAAGGAAATGATTGAGAGGGGATGAAAAGGACTGAGAGAAAAAAGTGAATAACAAAAGATAAAGAGAACATTAAGAGTAATTTTGTATTTTACTCATCTCTGTAGCAGGCACATAGAAGTTACAAAATGAAGAAAAAAAATATACATGTAATCTGTAATCCAAGCTAACTAATTATAGGCCACTTTTAGAGGCACCTGATGGACAATTTTTTCGCATACCTCAATAATTTCTTCCTGCACCCCTATAATTCTTTAAATCCAAAAAAATAGTCTTATGAATCCCTCCTTTTTTTCAATTCTAGGTTGTGGAATCTAGAGATTTTTCAGATTGTGCAATCAAGAATAATACAAAATTTTATATTCCATATTGCACAATTTGAAATAAAAAAATTGTATTTTGGATTATACAATCCAAAATATAAAAATTATATTCCAGATTATGTATTTGCATTTTGAATCATGAAGCGTGGTGGAACAGTATTTGCAGAATCACTAAGTCTCATTTTCACACTCATAGTAATAGCACTGCTTGTATCAACTATATTGCCTGTCTTTATCTGCAAAAACCTTTTCCCAAGAGGTTGCCATTGCCAATAGCAACAGAAAGAGAAGGCTGCAAAGGTCTCAGATATAGAGAAACCATAAGTCTAAAGAGATGCAGAAAATCAACCTGTTGTTTTAACGAACAACCGGTTGTTTATATCAACATATTTGAAAACCAAAGATAAAACAGTTTAATGAGTGTAAGGAAAGAGAAATTCACACAAGATGTTTATACTGGTTCACTCTTAACTAAGAGCTACTTCCGGTCCTCGGCTAACCACTGAGAATTCACTATGTAATCAAACCTAGGTTACAAAACACACTAAGAATGTTGGTCTTGAACCCCTCAATAACACACAACACTTCCTAGCTAAAACCACACCAATAGTTATTACAGAAATATAGATGTTAAGAGAAAGGAATGATCGCACATGATACAATCACAACTTGAAAAGAAGAAAATACAGTGCAATTCTATTCCACTCTAAGAAAGAATCCAAAGCCTTAAGCAATCTTGGAAAAACTTGATTTGAGAGCAATCTTGTGAGTCAATCACAACCAGAAGCGTAAAAGAGATTATATATACTCCAATCAGTTGTTAAAAACATTTAATGCAAGAGTCAAATCAGTTTTAAATCAATTAAAACAAATTGAACTAAATTAACAAAATTTTGTTAAGAAAATTCAAAAAATCAATCGGTTGATTTTTCGAAACAACCGATTGAATTGGTTTGACAACAAAGTCAACCAAACATAAAAAATTTCAAATCTTTTTCAAAAACCTCTAAGTGTAAAACAATTGGTTGAAACGACAAATCAATAGGTTGATTTTCCACTTCTCTTTGAAAACACATTTTCTTTTTCAAAAGGATTAAAAACAAACATTTTTGAATCAAATCTATGAGTTGATTACAAATTCAAACTACCCAAAACTCACACACAAGCAAAAACAAAGCCTTCCATCAGTCTTCATGGATTTGGAGACATCAAAGCATATCTTCAACAATATCCCCCTATTTGATGAAGACAATCCCTAGTTTGCTTGTGTTGTCTTGTTTGAATTTGAAAGCACCTGCAAAACAACAATTATGCATGTACTAGATAGCAATAAAATCCAGATTTAAACAACACCATTCAACCAGTTTTCATCATGTAGTTTCCAACAAGAAAACCAACAAAAACGTGAAAACCAGTGAGATAGGTGCATAATCAGAGCAAAGCAACAACAAATATTGATGTGAGTTGATTTTAGATTGTTCCATTTAGAGGTGAAACTTTACTTATGATTGAGATTTTAACAAGTATATGGTGAGACCTAGGGAAGATCTCCACTGGACATGAACTTAACCAAGTGGTTAAGTGAGTGTGAAGGTTCACTTCCAAAGGCAAAGAGGAAAATCAAGATAAGGTGATAGTGATGATGCATTGCGGAAATTGAAAGACATGAAAGGAAACAATTAAGATGGCCATGGTTGAATGCTAAATGGAAGAACAACACAAGAAGACAAAGAAAACCGAATTATAACAAGTATAGGAACACAATAATATAGTGGCATAATGGAAATGAAGAAAAAAGATGGAAGAAGAAAGCTTATGATGTGAATTGAGAAAGGACATGCCACTTGGAGTATAGTTTCCTCCAAGATGAGTGTAGAGGGTCGCCACTTGAGAGCTCTCAACTCACTCAAGATAAGACCTAATGCTTAGAGCAAACTAGCCTCACACAATTTGTGCAAAGTTTTCCTTCTTCTATAAAATTCAACATGAAAATTCAAGGAGTAAGACACCCTATTTATAAGAATGGGTTCCTTGGTGGGCAAGAAGGTCAAGGGTAGAGTGGTAAATGTGTGAGAGGCTACCTTTAGAGTTTGACTAAGTCAAAATCGCACCCTAGGCTTGTCTTTATAGAAACTAGGTCAAATTTTATTCCTAAAGGGCTAGGCACAAGCTAAAATGATAAGTACACCCCCTATTATGCTATAGGCACCTATTCTAGCCTATCTTGCTATTTTGGACCCATGTAGTGAGCCTAATTTATTTACATAACTTTTATCTTGTGGAAAATACCAGAAGGAAGAACTTTTGATATTCTGGTTTATAACTTCTTCTTCTTTTGCTGATGCTTTCTCGAGGTTTGGTGGAGTCCGACTTTCTATACTGAGATGACTGACCTTTTTGTGAAGTGTTTGATGTGTCACACAGAACTCATGATGATTTCTTTGTTCATCAGCAAATTTATCCATCCTTCTTAGCATCAATCTATCAAATGGTGACATAGAGGTGATGCGTTCTCCCATGATTCCAGCACTTGGACCATCATCATCTTCTCCAACTTGGAATCTAGCATCATCATCACCACCAGCAACAACAATATCAGCTTGCTCTTCTCCACTATCTTTAGCATGAGCTCCACTTGAGGATCCAGCTTGGTCACCATCCTTGTTGATCCATTTTCCTCCAATTTTTGTGAACCCCATCTTACTTAGAGAGTCATTGTTGATTTCGTGTGATGCCTTGACCACTTCAGTTTGCTCCTCTTCAAGATCAACTTCAAAATAATGCAAAAATTTAGAAATAAGAACATCATATGGATAGTAATAGTCACTTAACCTTATGGATTTTTGCATATGTTCCTTGATGATATGGATTCAATTGATTTTGATCTTGTTCATTATGCAGTAAATGAGGATAAGATCTTCCTCAGTCAACATAGAGTGATTACTTTCTCTTGGTGTCAACATCCACGAGACAATGAAAGCAATAAGCCTTTCATTGAGTCTCAAGCCACCTACTGAAAAATTCCTCACCTTGGGTTGAGGATTCTTTAGACAACTTCTATAAAACTGCATTTTGTTGAATTCCTCAACAACTCCAATGTTCCCTTATTTATTCTTAATCCAACATACTTTAATCCAGCAACATCAGACCAAACTTCACGAGTTATTTCCATATCAACCCCTTTCACATGTGAGTAGATGGTATCACCAACAATTTGAAGGTTGGTATAGAAAACTCTTACAAGGTCAGGATAGATATTCCCAGACATTTCCAAGAACCTCTTCAGCAGCTGCTATTTCAACAGGCTCCTTACTTCAGTGAGTTTCTGCTCTTTCAACCAGTTGAAGGTGATGAGTTTTGGATTGTTAATAGCCTTCCTACTGGTTTCATGTAGATACTTTTCAATTTTCTCATCTTCCCCAGCAAGCCAGCCTTCTAAACGTCCACCCCTTTTTACTCCTCGGGTCTTCATTCTTTTAGAGGAAGGAGGTGTTGATTCCATGGAGCAAAAATGAAATTCTAGAAAAGAAAGAAAAAGCCCAGCAGATGCAGAATGCAACAAGTAGAAGGAACAATGGGTTGTTTTTGTGAAGAAAAACAACTGAAGAAACACATGCATATATGCAGTAAAGGCAGTCAACAAACTTGGCATTTAGTGAGTTGTTTTATAGAGGAAAAAGAATTTATTCAGAGAGAATAATGTCATACGTCAGCCCCCAAACAGATTGCCCAGTGACAGCACATGCAGAATTGACTAACCATAAAATCACTTAATTTTCCAAGAAGTTATAAAATATATTCCATTTATGACCAAAATATCTTCCAAACAGATTCTATTCAAAGCTATAATAAGTGCAATTTTGAACCATAACAGTTTTGAAAGAAAATAAACAGTTGTACCAAGGCACAAAAATTTAAAACAACATTAATACAAAACTGTCAGAGGTAAAACAATAGGTTATTTCATGGAAATCGGTTGTTTTTATGTGACAATAATTTGGATTTTTCATAAACCAAAAGTTTTGACAGATATGAAAATGCAGAATGCCAAACACACATATTTTTGTATGAAGATGAAAAAGATAGTTTATTTACGAAAAATTAACTAAGTGCACAAAATTAAAGAAATGAGTTTATAGCTTTTGAGAATGTTTTCAATTAAAGAGCCATAGTACACGAGTCAAAATAAATTTCACTTGACTCTCAAGAACAATGTACAATTAAGAGTTGTACTCTAGAATCCAATTCTAATCTTTCCCTTTGTGACTTGATTCTTTAATTCAGTGATTTTTTTTTGTCTCTAAGAGTACATGCACAAAACCAATATCAAGTAGCAAGATTTGATCCCCCATTGGCATTAATTGGATCATTAGAATCCTTAGAATTCTTAGGAACACATTTAAGAATACCTTTGGGAATAGAAAATTTCCTAACTCTGCAGAATCAGACAGAGTGACCCTTTTTCATACAAAAGAAGCATGAAACAACCAGTTGTTTTGACTTTTCAATCGGTTGTTTTTCAAAAAAATGTTGAAAAAGGCTTTGAAACACCACTTTTCTTGCTCTGTGGATTAAAATCCAAACCAGCTTTACCAAAGACACATTTTTTAGAATAAAGAATAACTTCAAAGTTAGATTTGCCTTTAGAAAGCTTGTCCACAGTTTTCACAAGGCAGTGAACCTTCTTTTCAAAAGATTCACAATTTTCACAAACATTTGAGTCACACTTGTAAGAAGAGTTCTTGTAAATCAGTTCTAGATTTTCAAAATCACTTTTCAAATTATCCAGCTCTTCTTCCAATACTTTGACTCTATTTTCCAGCCAATTATTCAAGCCTTTCAACCGATTATTTGAAAGGGCTAGCCTATTAGCTTCTTCATGAGTTTCTTTAAAAGCATCAAAAAGTTGGTTGTAGTTTTCAAAATTAATTGAAGAGTTAAAACTTACACTGCTTACATCAGTTTCTTCTTTTGCCATCAAGCAAAGATTTGCTTCTTCATCTCCTGAAGATGAACTAGAGGAAGAAACTTCATTATCTTGCCAAGCAATGTAGGCTTTCTTGGCTTTGCCTTTCTTTTCTCCTTTCTTGCTTGCTCCTCTTTCTTTATTCTCATTGTTGGGGCAATCAACTTTAATATGTCCCTGTTCACCACATCCAAAGCAGGTATATTTGTTAGAATTAAAATCATTAAGTTTCTTGCTATTATACCTGTTGAAAGATTGATTCTTGTTGTTGTTTTTCTTCAGGAATTTATTGAATTTCCTAGTCAACAAGCTCAGTGTTTCTCCTTCACTGTCATCACTTGAGTCTTGACAGTTTTTGTGTCCAGTAGTCTTAAGGCAATGTTCATCACAAGCTTATCCTTATTTTCTTGAACATCCAGTCTGTTAATCTCTAATTCATGTTCTCTGAGCTTCCCAGACAGTGAAGTTGTGGTCATAGATGTTAAATCCTTAGACTCAGAGATAGTTGTGACCTTGGGTTGCCATGATCTGTCTAGGCACTTGAGGATTTTGATGTTGAGTTCCTTTTTTTCAAACATCTTCCCAAGACTCATGAGGTGGTAGATAATATGGGTAAACCTCTTTTGTACTTCAACAATTGTCTTCCCTTTCTGCATCCTAAACATCTCATATTCTTGGATGAGAGCATGCTTCCTTGCTCTCTTCACGTCATTTGTTCCTTCATGAGTGACTTCTAGAGTATCCCACATTGTGACATCCTGAAAAACCCATCAGAAATTAAGGCAAATGTAATAATATTATTTGCAATACAATCATAGTAAGCCTTTTTGCTTTTATGCTCAGTCCATTGGGACCAAGGTTTTTCAAAAATCATTTTATCATTTTCAAGCATAGGAACAAAAAGACCATTTTCAATTGCATCTCAAATTCCTATATCAATTGATTCTACAAAGATCTTCATCCTTACCTTCCAGAATTGGTAATTTACAACACAAAACAGAGATGATCTATTAATAGATGCACCCTCCCCAAATGGTAGTTTATCAGCCATGAAAAAAGATTTTTGGATCAAAACTTGAGTGACATTAGAGAACCTAACTCTTGATGCCAATTGTTATAACTGTAGGCCTTAAACAAGAGGAGGGTGAATTGTTTTTGAAATATTTTCCCAAGTATTGAAGGTAGAGTGAAAAGCTATGAAGAATTAATCAATGAAAAATCTGTCTAGCCAAATATAAAATTGTTTTTAAGCTTGATGCAGAAAATCAACTTGTTATTTTTACGAAACAACCGGTTGTTTATACCAGCAGATTTGAAAACCAAAGATAAAATAGTTTAATGAGCGTAGGGAAAAAGAAATTCACAGAAGATGTTTATACTTATTCACTCTTAACCAAGAGCTACATCCAGTCCTCAACTAACCACTGAGAATTCAGTATCTAATCAAACCTATATTACAAAACATACTAAGAATGTTGATCTTGAACCTCTCAAGAACACACAACACTTCTTAGCCAAAACCACACCAACAGTTATTACAAAAATACAAATGTTAAGAGAAAGGAATGATCACACCTGATACAATCACAGATTGAAAAGAAGAAAATACAGTGCAATTTTATTCCACTCTTAGAAATAATCCAAAGCCTTAAGCAATCTTGGAAAAACTTGATTTGAGAGCAATCTTGTGAATCAATCACAACCAGAAGCGTAAAAGAGATTATATATATATATATACTCCAATCAGTTGTTAAAAACATTTAATTCAAGAGTCAAATCAGTTTTAAACCAATTAAAACAGATTGAACTAACTTAACAAAATTATGTTACGAAAATTCAAAAATCAATTGGTTGATTTTTCGAAACAACCGATTGAATTGGTTTGACAGCAAAGTCAACCAAACTCACAACTTCATATCCTTTTCAAAAACCTCTAAGTGTAAAATAACCAGTTGAAACTGTTAGAATGTATGGCTTTAAACTAGAGGGGGGTGAATGGTTTAAAGGGGGGTTTCGCAAACTTTTTAGGATAGAATGAAATTCTCTACAAGAAACCAAATTTAGGAATTCAGTTTGCCAAGAACAAAGCTCAAAATAGAAAAGCAACAGAAAAACAATCAGTTGTTTCGCATAAACCCTAAACCCTAAACCCTAAAATAAACAACAACTGAAATTAAAGAGTTTAAGGGATAGAGAATTGCACAAACAGTTTATACTAGTTCACTCTTAACCCAAGAGCTACATTCAATTTCCTAGAAACCACAGGGGAATCCACTAGGTAATCAAATCGAGATTACATACACACACCACCAAAGAAGTGACATTGATCTCCTCAAGACACACACTTCCTTTGGCTCAGCACATACACCACCAAGAATGTTGATCTTGACAACCTCAAGAGCACACAACCCTTCTTGGCTTTACAACACCAGAATGTACACAAATCACAAAAC
>Ga0123342_1007891_pt1 | contig 13787 bp, 6 predicted proteins | sample Turbeawhitnodule_FD_89960 | JGI IMG/M metagenome (GOLD analysis project Ga0123342, IMG submission 89960) | Root nodule microbial communities of legume samples collected from Mexico - Turtle bean Mexico white nodule | ecosystem: Host-associated > Plants > Roots > Nodule | place: Mexico: Nepantla...
TAAAGTTACACTTTCAAAATTTTAGAGAATTTAGTTATAAAATATATTAAAACTATGTAGTTTTTAATTATTTATTTATAAATAGATTTAATTATATTTATTTATTGAAGTTTGAAAAATCTAGAATGTTTTATTGGGGTTTTTACCATAAATCTTTGAAATTTAACGAAGGTTAAAAAATACCTTTATTATTCTGTTGAGATTTTAGAATAAACCTTTTAAACCTAACAAAGGTTAAAAAGATTTTCGTTAATTTGCTAAGGTTGTAGAATAAACCTTTGGAACTTACTAAAAGTTAAAAAAATCTCCGTTATTTTACTGAGGTTTTAGAATAAACTTTTTGAAATTTAACGAAGGTTAAAAAACCTTCATTATTTTGCTGAGATTTTAGAATAAACCTTTGGAAGTTAACGAAAGTTTAAAAAAATCGTTATTTTGCTTAGGTTTTAAAATGAACCTTTGAAATTTAACGAAAGTTAAAAAAATCTTTGTTATATTTCCTGAGGTTTTAGAATAACCTTTAGAACTTAACGAAGGTTAAAAAAACTTCTGTTAATTAAATCAATTCCTAGGTTATATTAATCTCCACTAAATAATCTGCGTTAAAACCCTTTTTGCTTGTAGTGCTAGTTTTGTTTTTCTTTATAATAAAGAAGTTGTTCACCCTCTATTTGATGGCCCTAGCTCCTTCTAATGTTTCAAATATTGAAGGATAAAAAGATGCTTTGAATTATAGACGGTGTATTTTTTTGACAAGTTAAACATTTGTGGGATGTCGTGTAGGCAGGGGGAGATGCTGATGGAATTGTTGCAACTTATATTAATTTGCTTGTACATAATTTTAGGCGTTTGTATACGGAGTCAAGCAACTTAAGTTCCCATTTATGTATAACTTTTATTATTATTGATAAAAAAACAAGAAAAATAAGGTAATTTGTTACAATGTAGTCATAATTCCAACTTTGGATATATACGATCAATTATTAAATTATCCCGAGCATTATAGTTCCAGTGAATTGTGGTAGAGTGAAAAGTTCTTTCTATTGATCGAACTATAGCCACGTGGTAACAGCAACGACAATAAGACAATTAATGTAGGACTAACGTTTGATCAAGAGAGACTCATGCATGGGACAGAACCAGACACAAGATGTCATTCTACTTCATATTATTTGATTTGTGTGCTTCTCTTTTTGAGCGAAATGGTGGTGTCAAGGTTAAGGTTACGTGATTCCTATAGTTTTGTTGTTCAGGATTCCACATTTTACTAAGATTTCTATTCCCCTTCCATTACATAACAGCTAGCTAAAGCGTACGGTCCGTTGTCTCATCTTAAGGTAAAATAGTCTCAATCTACTTTCATTGTTTTACGTCATCTGCATGCATACTGTTCGTAGGTTCTTAATTTGCATGCTTTTTCCCTCCCCTATCAACCTAGAGTTTGGTTTGATATCATTGCATTTTCTATAATTATGATTTTGTGATAGCATAAATGTTGCGTTCAACTTTCTTTAAATGTAATGTGGGTTTCATTCTTATTGTTATAGTTGTCATGTATTCTTTTTTTCTCAGTATGAAGACAAATATGATTTACCCTGACGTTAATCTGAGATCTGACCTTATTCCTTGCTGGCTGTACAATGTGACAAACTTAAGATATGATGCCAACTATTTTAACTTGCTATTGATAGACTGATGTAGGTTTTACCTTGTACAAGTCACTGGCGAAAGGGAAAATTGTCATTGCTTTTCGAGAATTTTTTGTACGCTTTTTGAGCATTTACTCTCATAATATTGGTTTTGATACAATGGGAAAGTGAGTTTTATATTCTTATATGGTATGTTTCTGTTACGTGTAGCTATCATGCGGTTGGTTGCATTTTGGATGCGTGTGATAACATTACACGCATGCCGAAACCAGAAATTTTCCATCCCACATGATTGAAGTTTGAAATTAAGGGTTCGCTATCATAAAACTTTTTATCTTCTCTTGATTTCAAATTGTAGGTTAAAATGTCATTTTAGAATTGTTTAATTATAGTTTTGTATCTCTCAATAGTTCTGCGTTTTCCTTTAATATTTGTAAGGCTTCTGTGTTGTATTCCTGCATTGCTACATAAATTTATTACAATTTGAACCATCACAGTATATAGCAGTAATGATCCCAAATCACAATGTTGCCACCAAATTTGATTGGACATTCATTAGCTAACGTAAAGATTACTTTGCCCAACATCTCTTTGCGATACACTTCACACGCACACTGAAATTAGGCTTTATAATATGAAATCTACGATAGAAACCTGTTTATTTTTTCTTATGTTTTGTTGATTATTTGTGTAATCATTTCCTGCACCATAGAAACAGACGTTTGAAGATAACAAAGAGAACAAGAAGCAGCAAATAGGAAATCTGCTATCTGCTGTGCTACCATGAATACCATGAAATCAAATGATGTGGAAGAAGATGGCTTATATACAGAAGATGGGACAGTTGACATTTACAAAAGACCTGCCAACAAGTTAAAGACTGGAAAATGGAAAGCATGCAGGTTTATACTTGGTATTGAATCCTTTTATTTTCTTCTTTCATTTCCATACCATAATCTTATGTTTTCTGTATTAAAATCACGCTAAAAGGTGCTGAAAAAAAATTATGACAGGAAATGAATGCTGTGAAAGATTGGCATACTATGGCATGAGTACAAACCTAGTGAACTATCTGCAGACCCGTTTCAACCAAGGAAACGCAACTGCTGCAACTAATGTCACAACTTGGTCAGGGACATGCTACATCACCCCATTACTTGGAGCCTTTTTGGCTGATTCGTACATGGGAAGATATTGGACAATTGCTAGTTTCTCAATTATCTACGTCATAGTAAGTTTATTTGAAGAACAATCTTTATTCTTTGTTGAAGTCTATGTCATGATAAATGAATTTAATCTGAATTTTTAATACTTGTTTAATGTTGTCTGTCTTTATATTAGTATATTAATCTTTCAAGCAAAATAAAACCTAGAGTGACTATTTTTTAAAATAAGCTATTGTCAAAAAAACCAATTGTAATTGCTTTTTAAGTAGAGAACAATGTTCCCATTTCAGACTATTTGGAGAAAAATGCGGATTTATTCATAGGTATTGTTTTATCTAAAAAAAATTCAAGAAATTTCAAGCTACGTTATACTTATCGACTGTTGAGATTTTTTAGCTTCATAGTAATGTTTCAACGTATTTTAGATTTCCTTTTAAGAAAATAACTATAAAAAAATTATATTCTACCTGTCTCAATATTAACATAATTTAGTAATAATTAATCATATTTTTATAAAGCATTTTATAATTTTTATGTATTTTTTTCATGTTTATCCTTATTAAATATTGTAAATATGTATCCTTATTAAAGATTAAAAGAAGCATTATTTTGAAAGTAAATTATGTGTATAATTGATTAATGTTATAATTAATTGTCATTATCCGTGTTTATTTAAATAAATTTTCTCACAATACTTAAAAGATGATTAATTTTGTTTAAAAATATATAACAAAAAAGAATATGAAAACAATTTTTTTATATATAATTGAGAATTTGAATGTAAATTAGAAATAACAAGGGGGTGAACTATTACAAAATAATACAAGCATGAAATGTTCATATACTTGAAATCAGTTTTTTTATAAAGAAAACTTTTGTGTAAACTTGCTCTGGTATTAGTTGTGACATTAGTTGCAGAAGTTGCATTCAAAATAAGCTAATATTTCAAAACACAAGGTGTTTAAACATGCTCTAAATGGTGTACTAGTTTGTTTACTTTGCAGGGAATGATACTTTTAACGTTTAGTGCTACTATCCCTACATTAAAACCTGCATGTGATTCTAATGGTTGCCATCCAACATCAGCACAAACTGCATCTTGCTTTATAGGACTCTACCTGATTGCTCTTGGAACTGGAGGTATCAAACCATGTGTCTCAGCTTTTGGTGCTGACCAATTTGATGAAAACGATGAGACTGAGAGGTTAAAGAAGAGCTCTTTCTTCAATTGGTTTTATTTCTCAATTAATATTGGTTCACTCATTGCTTCCTCAGCGTTGGTTTGGATACAGATAAATGTGGGTTGGGGATGGGGATTTGGAATACCTGCTGTGGCAATGATCATTGCAATTATATTTTTCTTCATCGGTAGTAAATGGTACAGACTTCAACCACCTGGAGGAAGTACCATTACAAGAATTTGTCAAGTTATAGTGGCAGCATGCACCAAATCTGGGCTACAAGTGCCAGATAACAAGTCTCTTCTTTATGAGACGGAAGATGCAGAATCTAACATCAAAGGTACCCGCAAACTTGAACACACAAATCAGTTAAAGTAAGTTCTCTAAACCATTAAGATCATATTCACTCTACAATTTAGTTCATAGTAATTAGAGATAAAAAAAAACCCTAAATTCATTTTCTTTAAGATTTGTTTGGACAAATAGAAACATTAAGAAAATAAAATATTTATAGATTTTCTATTTTGCCATTTTTATTTTTTATATTATATAAAACACACACACATATATAAAGTAATTAAATATTAGACAGGATAAGGATATATATAAAAAAATCATTGATGTTACTTTGAAATATTTAAAACGTTTTACACTTGACAATAAATAGAGGAAATAAAAGAAAAATAAATATGTATAAATATTTGAAAATAAAATATTTCATTTTAAAAATAAATTTTATAAAACAAATTTAAAAAATATTTCCAAAACCTTTCTAAAGGTAAATATATTTAATTGTAAACAAATTATTGGATTAATAGACATTTTGAATAATAATTTTTTTAACCCTCCAAACAATCACCAGTTTCTAGGGATAATATAAAAATTAGAAAAAATAAACTAGAGAGAAAGAAAGGTAATACAATCACAATTATTAAATAAAAATTAATTTTAAAAATAAATAATAAATAATTACTATATTAACTAAATTAAATATTATTTGATAAACTAAAAATTATTATTATTTAATAAAAAATTTATTATTAATAAAAATGTATAAAATAATTTTAAAATTAGAATTTAATTAGTTTTATCTATACTAACTTTAAATTTTAAAGTAATTAATAACTAAAATTAGATACCAATATAAAAATTAATTTATAACTTTTTATTATTAATAAAAACTATTTTATTAATATTTTTTAATCTATAAAATAATAATTAATTTAGTTAATATAGTATTTAATTATTTTTTTCTAAAATTAATTTTTATTTAATAAATATTTTAGTGTACTATAAACCGATTGTCGATTGTAGGAAGTTGTTTGAATATGAATTATATTTGAATATTTTACTTTAGCAAGACATTTTTTAACAAGAGAAAGTTGTTGATTTAAGGTTTTTGGACAAGGCAGCAATAGAGAGAGAAAGTGACCACACTAAGGGTTGGCCAAATTCATGGAAGCTGTGCACAGTGACCCAAGTTGAAGAGCTGAAATCCTTAATCCATTTGCTCCCAGTTTGGGCTTCTCTGATAGTGTTTGCAACTGTGTACAGCCAAATGAGCACAATGTTTGTGTTACAAGGCAACACAATGGACCAACAGATAGGCCCTCACTTCAAAATTCCCTCGGCATCCCTCTCCCTCTTTGACACTCTCAGTGTCCTCTTCTGGGCCGCAGTGTATGACCGAGCCATTGTGCCTCTTGCAAGAAAGTTCACTGGCCATGAGCAAGGCTTCACACAGCTCCAACGCATAGGCATAGGACTTGTTATCTCCATCATCTCCATGATTGTTGCTGGCATTCTAGAGGTTGTTCGCCTTGGCATGGTCAGAAAAAACAACCTCTATGATGCTCAAACCGTTTCCATCTCAATCTTCTGGCAAGTGCCTCAGTACTTTCTCGTAGGTGCTGCAGAAGTTTTCACCATGATTGGTCAAATGGAGTTCTTTTATGGACAGGCACCTGATGCTATGAGAAGCTTGTGTGCAGCTCTTCAACTCACCACTAATGCATTGGGAAACTATGTGAGCACTTTGCTTGTTTTAATTGTGACAAAAATCACCACAACCCATGGACGCATTGGTTGGATACCAGACAATCTGAATAGGGGTCATCTTGATTACTTCTACTGGCTCCTCACCGTTCTCAGCCTGATCAACTTCTTTGTTTATCTTTGGCTGGCTAAGAGGTATACATACAGAAAGGCTACATCAAATGCTCATTAATTTGGTACACGCTTGTAGAATATTTCTCCTCATCCAATTTTACATTCACTTAGCATCTTTCTCTCAGATGCTCAAATTGTATTTGTATAATTGTATTTGTGTACATGCTGTTGGTAATGTGTTGAGAATAAAGATTTTGTACTATTCAAGGTTCCTTGAAATGATCTAGACTTCACTTGTACGCTTGGGGTATGGTAGGTTGACTAACCTCTTGTTCATTAGAAGCTTAATAGTTCAAAGCAACTTGATACCAAAACAATATAACTTTACAAGGAGAGCTAAGAAAAAATAATAATTTTTTATTTAGTGTTCATGGCTAACCTGGGTCGGACCATAGCAGTGGTTGCGATCTTCCTCCTCTATCTTTGCTGCAAATTTCAATGGAGGTTGTTTCATTTACACTCAGACGATCAAGTTATTGATTATAATATAGTGTAAATAGCGTAGAATCAACCTACCTAGTAGTTAGGGTCTCAATGTCCCTTTATAGTAGTCGTCAAGCATTGATAACTGCATATTCAATATGTTAATATTCTCATTTATATTTTGGGATTGTATTAGTTGCAAGAGTATCATCTATGACTGAGTCTCTTTTCTTTCTTCTCCCTCCAACAACTAACTCAAATTAAATAAAATCTTCTTTTGGTGTTTAGGCCGTGTCAAAAATGAGAAGTAGACACTTTTTTAGAGACATTGGACCTTATCCTGTTTGACCCAATTTCTAAAATTACGATATATATACTCAATAGGTACCCATTGACGAATGGGTCAATGACCCAAATGTTTAGACTACGCAAATGACATGCTCTGATCAAATCGTGGATCGTGGACCGAACATGCCGACTAGAACATTTAGTAAATATATAAATATATTAATTTAATATAAAATACTCATAACTATTTGTTTTAAAATAGTTTAAGAATAATATATATATATATATATATTTAAAATTATCTTAAAAATATTTTTTAAATTAATACATAAGATTATAAATGTCAAATTATCGGTATCGATGTAGATATTAAATTTCTGTCTGGATAAATAAAATTGGTACTAAAAAAATTTGTGTAAAAAAAACAAAAATAATAAAAATTAATTTATTTTATTTAATTTTTAACAAAAATTCATGTTATTACTTTCTACATCCTTTTACCACCGCCTTTTCTTTCATTTTCCTTTTTACCCCTCAGCCCACCTTTACAACTCTTTCTCATAGTCTCACTCTTGCTCACTAGAACTCCTCAACCCATTTTTGCTGACTTCCTGCTCACCCCTCTGTCTTACACCGTGTATCTCCATCCCTCCTCACTCTCTACTTATTACACCCCATTATTAAATTTCGCACCCTTTCACATTTTCACTCTTTCTCTTAAACTGCAACACCATTCCCTATTCTCACGGATCACTCCCTTGCCCACTCACCACTCATTACTCACATTACCACACCTACACACACTGCAAGAGTACTTGTTTTGACCTTAAGTTCGAGAGTTAGCATCGCTAGTATCAATCACTGCGTTTGAGGTATTTTTCATTTTAGAGGTCAGTATTCCGTCATGGTTTTGTCCTTAAAAGGTGCCTTAGTGTGTTGAGGGAGGAAGGAGTATATAAATTGTCCTTGACCTCGAATCCTAAGTGATGTGCGACTATATATTGGTCGTACCGAAGCAATAGCCCCCAGTCGAGGACTAAGGGAAAGAGTTTACCATCCCTATAGACGACGCCAATGTACCAACCTCAAGTCCGAGAGATAACATCGCTAGGGTCAATCACCGCATACGAGGTATTTTCCACTTTGGAGGTCGGTGCTCTGCCACGGTTTTGTCCTTAAAACACACCTCGGTGGGTTAAGGGAGGAAGGTGTATTTCCTTGACCTCAACTCCTGAGCGATATGGGACTATATATTGGTCGTATCTGAACAATAGCCCCCCAATCAAGGGCTAAGGGAAAGAACTTACGATTCCCACAGACAGCGTTAATGTTCCGACCTCAAGTCCGAGAGATAGCAATGCTAGGGTCAATCACCGCAACTGAGGTGTTGTTCACTTTGAAGGTCAGTGCTCCGTCATGGTTTTGTCCTTAAAAGGGGTCTCGATGGGTTGAAGGAGGAGGGAGTATATAAATTATCCTTGACCTCGACTCCTAAGCGATGTGGGACTACATATTGGCCATACCAGAACGGTACTCATCATAATTCCCACGTCACTCACTAATACGATCGAGCCTCGAATGGGTATGAAGAAGAACTGCAAAACCATGTAGAACAAAACTTTAAGCAGAAAGAATGACAAAGGGGAAACCAAGAAACCCTAGGGAAAGAGAGAATGAGAAAGTAAACGTAGGGATATTATTTATTCGTCCAAAAAATAAATTACAAAGATATAAAAGCATCAATTGAAAAAGGAAATGGGTCAAAAAGAGGCAGGCCCACGAAACAAAGTAGAAGAGAGAGGTACAAAGAGTAAAAAGGGCTTGGGCCCAAAATTAAACTAAACATCAATACTTTATCACCCCGGGAATAAATATTCTTCGTTCCCAACTTGGATTGAAGAAATCTTAGAAGGTAGTTTGTGGTAGAGGCTTGTTGAAGATGTTTGTAGTTTGCAAGGAAGAAGAGATTGGCAACAGTTTGAGCATACCATCATTTAATTTTTCTCAGACTATGTGACAGTCAATTTTTATGTGTTTTGTTATCTCATGAAACACTGATTTGATGTTATCTGAATAGTCGATTGATTGTCACAATAGAGAATGACTAGTTAAGTATATGGAATACCAAGATCTCCAAGAAGATAGGTGAGCCACTTTAGAGGTAGTGGTTGCCAATGCTCTATACTCTGCCTTAGAATTAATTTTGGAAATTGTTTGTTGTTTTTTTTTTTATTTTCAGAATATAAGAGCATTTCCTAGATATATGGAGAAACCGGTGACTGATTTTCTTGTCTCATGACAAGTGGCCCAATCAGATTCACTATAAGCTCTTAATTAAGTAAAACTGTTGCTAGGAAGATAAATACCAAGTCCAGGAGAACTCTTAATGTACCTAAAAATGCGAAATGTTGCTTCACTAGAAAAAAATCATGTATAAAAGTGGCAGTTTTAATATGGTGGTTATTAATAACCGCCACAAATTTTCATATAATACAACATTTTAGTAATCGCCACAATTATCCTTCAGAATGTCATTTTTAACTGTCGCAATTATCCTTCAGAATAAAATCCCGCGTTTTCTTTCCCTCCGACACCATTCCTCATTGTTCTCATTTTTAAAAAGAAAACTTGCTTTCACTTGGAAATTAATTTTTTTTTTTTGAAAATTTGATGGAAACTAATTTATTTTTTTTTGAAAACTTGCACTCTTGGAAACAAAATTCAGGAAACCAAAACCTATCTTTTACTAAACATGATCTACTCTTCCCTCTCTCTTCCCCCTCTCTTACCCTTTTCTCCTCTCTGCTAACAAAATCCTAATGCGTTTCCCAAATTAATGAAATCCAGCGTTGCCTCCCACGAAACCTAACGCGGCCTTCACGAAACCTTACTCTAACCTTCACGAAACCCTGCTCTGACCTTCACGAAAGCCTCTATGCTTCACGAAACCCTTCTCTGACCTTCACGAAACACTCACTCTTCCCTTTACTCATTGTCGTTTTCCTATCACTCACTCTCGCGTCCTTCACTTTCCGCCATCTCCACCTCTGCGCAAGGTTTGTTCAGGTTTGTGCTCGCGCGCCCTAAATTTCTGTCTTCGAAATCTATTGTTTAAAACCGTGTGCAATCTATTGTGGTTCTTATTTCGAATTTCATATCTCGATATCAATTCGAATTTTATAAATTAACTTTTAATTCTTGTTCATTGATTGTACAACGCACACTCCTTACAAAATTACAAGTTTGATGTGTTTTTGCTTTGTATAGTGAACCGAGTTCTCAAGTTTACTGATACATATTTTGCCTCAAATTCAAGACATACACGTTATTACCTACAGGTTCCCGGACTTTACTCTCGTGATTTGTTTATATACTGTTTTCTAATTTAATCCTTTTGTAGTCACTTTTTTTTTCTTTAGTAAGTATTTCTAGTGAAATTATAGGAACATTGCGAATAGATATATTTATTTGTTGGGATTAGGTTACTGGAGAAAATTTTGTTGGACTCAGTTTTACACTTGCAAAGAGTTGATTTACAGGGGTTATGTTGGGTTGCAAATTCTGTTTTGGGTTATGTTGTTTTTTTTATGTTTTGGGATATGTTTTGCAGATTCCTAAATAATGCCAATTGGTCATAATTTGTTTTTTTTTATGTTAAAGAATAATGATAAGAGAGGAGAGAGAGAGAGAGTGAACAGGGTGTGTGTGAGGGTCTGTCCTAAGTCAAGCAAACAAGCCCAACCTTTTTGTCCGCAACAATTATGTTAGAGAGAGATATGAAGATTTTGAGGAATTTAAATGGCAACTGATTATGTCCATCTGTATTCTTCATAAGGATGGTCACTTGTTAACGATTATTCAATTCACAAATATCTTGTTGGTTCTTTGATTCTATGTGATTTTGGTCACATTTGCCATATTTTTTATTTGCTTGATGATTCAAGCTATTATTTTTTATACTGCCACTCATACACTTATTTTGCTTGTCAGTACAATATGTTTTTCGTATCTCATATTACTGGGTATACCTTCCATCGTAGTACTTTTGATCTTTTGAAATGCAAATTTCAAAATGGGCTTGTATTGTTGAAGTCCTCGTATTATTATTAGGAGAATTGATTAATTGTAGTGCCGCGATACCAGGTTGCTAATTGAATGTTTCTTATGAGAACCTCATATTTATATGAGAACCTCATATTTTTATTATTTTATTTTTTCTCCCGTTAGTGTAGATGACTCTCTTTTTTTATCCAAAGAGGGCCTAAAACCCATTTATGATTCCAAGAACTTCATTTATGAGCTGAAAGGAAAGTCTATTATATTTCATTTATTTAAATTTTTAAATAAAGTAATTGTACCGATCAGTCTCCGGGCGTTGACTAAACCACTAGTGATGTTGGTGCCACGTAAGCGGGTCTCGCGAGCAGCGTAGGCCAGTACCTCGCAAAACACGTGCGCCAAATGAACCGAGAGTGGTCAGACATCGGTCATCAGGATGCACCGACTTGCCACTCAGCAGTGTGGAGAGGTCGGACATCGGAAGTCCAGATAGTAGAGATGGGCCACGAGAAGTGGATCCTAGATCACACACCAGTTATTAGTAAGGGAGAAGTCTAGATCACGAGTGTCTTGCGTGCAGAGTGGACGACGTGTTCAGGTGTGACACAAAGTATAGAAGCCACTAAAAGGACATGGCCAGCAATGGCCACGATCAGGGGAGAGCTGCATGCATGGTACGTGAACAACTAGGGCACTCCTAGAGGCGGGTGACCCCAGAGATCAGGTGCACGAGGAGGCATCCAAGTGGTCATCCCGTCAGAGGTTGCACTCCAGTTAGGGACCTCACGCACTAGGTTATCCAGAGAGTAAGGTAACAACAGTGTTAGGGCCGCTTTCAGGTAAACAGGAAACCCTAGTTTTCAGTCTATAAATAGTAAGTTAACAAACTTGGTAAAGGGAGAATCCTCTTGCGCCGTTAACACACACACAAGAGAAAGAGTATACAGTTTTTGGTGTTTCCTAGTCCTAGTACTGACTTGAGCATCGGAGTGCAAACGACCGCTAGGGCGCCCATTGTCTTTGTGTTTTCAGGTGTTCACTACAGGAACCGCGACAGCATACGCAAGGACTCTGGGAGTGAGTGTGACGTAGACGCACGAAGGCGTTTCGAGTCAACCGGCAGGAACATGTGGCGCCCACTGGGGCACGATACAAAACACTGTCCTACCAGCAAGAACCAGAAAAACCCAAAAAGATGAGAAGTACGAGGCAAGAACCTATTGCGCCAAACGGGGGTGAGGCCCTCACCCTGCAATAGGTTATGGAGATAATGCGAGCCCTTCAGGAGGAAGTGGCCGCGTCAAGAACAAATCAAGAACGCATCCAAGCTGATTTGGTAGCGTCGCAAGCCATGAACAAGGAGCTGCGCAGAAACCTGCAAACCCACACGACTGAGCGTGAGGGTGCAGATCAGGGGTCTGCGACGGCACCCAGAGAATTCCCAACACCGTTCTCGACAGAGATCGTGAAGGCAGTGATACCAGCCACGCTCGGGGGGCCCATGATGACCTTCACCGGGATGGAAGACCCGGAGGCCCACCTTGTGACCTTCCATACACAGATGATGCTAGTTGGGGGCTCTGACGCAACGCGATGCAAGCTGTTCATGAGCACTTTGGCAGGAACAACGATGGAGTGGTTCATGAGCCTTCCTAATGGCCATGTGACGTCGTTCCCGCAACTCACAAAGTTATTCAGGGCACAATACCGCGAATCGAGCCCCCCCGTCAGTCTCCTACGACCTCTTTGATGTAAAACAATATCAAGGAGAGTCGTTGAAGGAGTTCCTCCACCGTTTTGGAGCGCAAGTGGTGAGGTTGAACCTCACAGAAGAAAAGATGATGGTGCACGCGTTTAGGAAGGGCATCGTGCCGGGACCCTTCAGCGAGTCACTCATCCGGAACCACCCCAAGACCTTCACCGAAATAAAGCATCGCGCGGTGGCCCACATTATGGCGGAGGAAGAACTTAGTGAAAAGCGCACATGCGTGGTCCCCACGCGGCCACGCACGGCAAGTTGTCTTCAAACCCTAAGAGTCCATGAGACGACGACAGAGATGAAGGCCCCTTTGAAGAAACAGCCTTATCGAAGGCCTAATACGAGGGGGCGTGGGAGAGATAACACGCCGCCAAGGCACGACTTCATAATGGAGCTGAAAGACCTCATCGTTATCCCAAACATAGCAGAGAGACTAAAGGTGCCTCCCAAGATCGACAAGAAGCTCGGGCCCAACAAGAACGCATGGTGTGAGTTCCACCAAGCATACGGCCACCCCATACGCAATTGCTTAGCGCTGGGACATCAGCTAGATGAGCTGGTGAAGAGCGGTCTCCTAAGAGATTATCTGCTAGAGAAACAGGTATGTCTAAGGTCACCGAGAACCAAAAGGTTAGGTTAGCTTCCCCAGTTTTTGTTTTTAGATTTAATTACCTTATTCTTCCCTACATTTGGGATCAATATTCAATTTAGTACCGTGGTTTTTAAAAAAATCAATTTGGTCCCTATATTTTTAAAAATGTATCCAAATTGGTCATTTCCGTTAAGTCTCACCTAACGGCATTAGGTGTTGCTTACGTGGCAGATAGAGAATGTCTATCTGACAGGGAGAGAGTGTTTATTTGGAAGAGATAATGTGTTTATGTGGATAGAGAGGTGAAATTGAGAGTTATTATTATTATTATTATTATTATTGTTATTATTATTATTATTGTTATTATTATTATTATTGTTATTATTATTATTATTGTTATTATTATTATTATTATTATTATTATTATTATTATTATTATTATTATTATTATTATTATTATTATTATTATTATTATTATTATTATTATTATTATTATTATTA
>Ga0123342_1007892_pt1 | contig 13786 bp, 5 predicted proteins | sample Turbeawhitnodule_FD_89960 | JGI IMG/M metagenome (GOLD analysis project Ga0123342, IMG submission 89960) | Root nodule microbial communities of legume samples collected from Mexico - Turtle bean Mexico white nodule | ecosystem: Host-associated > Plants > Roots > Nodule | place: Mexico: Nepantla...
TAAGATTACACGATAGCGGCACAGGGACACTTCTCAAGGAACCCTAGACCATGGTAAAAGAATAGAGGTAAACCCTAGTTTCAACCTATATAAAGGGTGCTAAGAACCCTAGTAAGGTACGCAACTTCTAAAGTTATTTTATACACTTGATGTTCTTTGCCCTAATACTGACTTGAGCGTCGGAGTGCAAACGGCCGCTAGGGCGCCCCTTTGTCTTTGCAGGTGAGAAGTTTCTTGACGAAGAAGGCACGAATCTCAAGCAAGGATCGAAGGGCCAAAGTAGCCGTTGGAGACAACCAGCGAGGAGAGTCAACCGAACGGAACAGTGATTATGATGATGAAGGTGTGGAAATAAAAGGCATGAAAAGAAGTATAAGATGATGAAGAAAACCAAACATAAATGAATAAAAGTATGGAAGAATGGCGTAAAGAAAAGGAAAGAAAAACAGAAAGGTGAAGAGATTAAGAAATGCTTATGGAATGAGGAATCATGCCACTTGGAGGAGGAGAAGACTCCAAGATAAGTGGTGAAGAGCCATCACTTGAAGTGCACAAACACCCAAGATAAGACCCAATTCCTAGGAGACAAAGCTCACTAAACACTCCTGCAAAGTTTCCTTTCTATTTCAAAAAGCAAGTGTAAATTACATTAGGCAAGACATCCTTTATATAGGAAAGAGTGACTTGGGGAGAAAGAGTGAGAGGGGTAGAGGAGTCATTTGTGAGAAACCTTTTAGAAGGTAGGTCAAAGAAACCCTAAACCTAGGTGCACATGTCATGAAAGGTGGGCTTGACACAAGCCCAATTACTAAGCACACCCTACTCAAGTTACTAAGCACACCCTAGTTTATCTTAATCTTCTATTTGGAGCCCTAAAGTGAGCTCAATTTATTTACATAAACTTGTCTCTTAAAAAGACCAGAAGAAATAATATACGATGCTCTGGCCTATGTCTAGTTCTTCTTCTATTGAGGTCCTTTTGAAGTTTGGTGGGGTCTTGTCTTGGATGCTGAGATGTCTGACTCAAATGTGAAGTGTTTGTTGTGTCCTTAGTCATCTATTTGTTGAGATGGTTTGTATCACCTTGGTCCTCTTGGTAATTATCTCTTCCTTGACGTTGAAATCCACAACAAAATCCTTTACCCCAACCTTTTCACCAACCCCCTCGACCTCAGCATAACCTGACCTGATTATTCTACATGAAATGTCCCAATGACCCTTACTGAACGAGTTCATCTATCAGGTGATGAACTTTATGACATTCTTTTGTACTATGACCTTGGTTTTGGTCATAATTATACCTCTTGGTTGGATCAACAAATAGGGGAAGGATGGAGGTTGTAGGACTTGTACTAGTTCGAGATTGAACGCCTCCCAGATGATAATATCTTAACTAGCATTCAGAGAAGTGTAATTTCCATACTTACTTACACACCTTCCTTTGAAGCCTTGTGTGGTAATCAACACAAAGGCAGCCAAATGACCTTTCGTAACCTTTTTCTTATGTTCGAGTTTTTCTCTATGTTGATATATCATGATGCCCGAGTGTGAATCTCATCAATGTTTACAGGTGGGTCAACATATAGTGTGGCAAGAAAATTCTTTGGACAAAGTCCGACTCAGAGCATGTGCATAGTTACCGTTGGATGCAGGCCGAGAAGATAAAGGGACACTTTAGAAAATCGAGCCGTTTATTTTTGGGAAGACTTGGTATCCCCATGTATGACATTATGCAGAAAGGTAGAGGTTGTGATCATAGGTTTGGAGTTTGCAAACCAAGATGAGAACCTTGCACAAAACATTTCGAATGAATCTATCAAATTTATGGCCAGAGAATAATACTATTCCAAGGTTGGTCTTTTGAGAGTAGTTGGAAAAGGCCTACAATGTACTCCTTGATTTTTTTAGAAGGGACTACGCTTTGATGTGTGCCTCTAGGTCCGATGACCGATCATAATTTTCAAAAGAAGGTCACTTGCACTTTTTGAGAAGTTGAGCCTTCATTACTTCTAGAGTGAAAAACCAATGAGTTTTGCTCCCATTTCCTGATTTAGTGGGTCGTTGGAACAACCTTAAAAGGTAGTTGTTGATCACATGCCCTTGATTCCTTTTGTGAGGAAGACCCTTGCGCTCGATTTAGAAGCCTTTGTACATCATTTTGTTGGTTTGAAGCCACTGTGTTCGTGTCTTTGTCGCTAACTTCTAAGATAGGATAGTGTGCACTTGTTGTCCTCCATTCTCTACAAGTTATTTTTTTTATTGGGATTCTAGGAGACTCGCCAACCTACTCGGTGCGTTTGGTTCAGGCCTATAGGTTTTTCTCGGACCTGTGTGTATTCTAGTCCTAGTTTAGTATTGTGAGTTGCTCATGAGAGCTTGTAACTCAACCCGATGTTGGTTCAACTCAACCTGATGCTAGCTCCAAATCATTGTTAAATTTGACTTGCATGTTAGCTATTGTGTTTTGGAGGTTTTCCTCATTTTTTTGAAGAAGACTTTCCATGTGTACTTTTCGGGCTTCAACAATTGATAGGTTCATCTCAGAGTTTGATGAGGATGATGCGATAGTTTTACTTCTGGTAAGTACCGTAAGACTTGTGGTATAGGAATAGTTTTATCCAGGACCCAGAGTGAGTGCCAAATATTCCTATATGGAAAATGAATGTAGTTCTCCCGAGGTGGAAAGAATGGTGTTCCTGGAAAGTCGAGCTAGCTCCTTTGAGGATTGATCGTTGAGTTGTTAATAAAGACGGGGGAAGATCCACCTGTAGAAGATTCTCCAACATTAAATCAATAACAACTAGAGAAATTATGGAATATGTGAAATATAGAAGTGAATGTGAGAATTAAGTTAACTCCCTCTACTATTTATCTGTATTTATAGCCTCTAAAAACCTAAAATAAAGGGTGAAAGGATAAGCAAAACATATATTTGATTATAAAATACCTACACTTTGATAAATTAGATATCTTCATTCACTTATAACCAATATCTCTTATTTATTTATTTATATATATATTCAAGTTGTTTTGATTATAAATAATATTCTATATAGGGATGGTAATGTAACACATTATTTTATTTCAAAAATTTGGATATTACTATTTTTACTTTAATATTTATTATTAAAAAATAGTTATCATATAGTTGTATAAAAAATTTGAGGGTGACAGATGATTTTTCTTATACAATCTGTATTCATGATCTCTCTGCATCAATACAACTTTATGTAACCCAACTTCTCAAAGCAATATTTGTTTACCAAAATTATGAATTGCTATGAACCTTAGCTCGTCTAATTCTTTTTTCCTCTTCTCAATTCAATTTTCCCAACTAAGATTGAGGCAGAAACTATAGGCTGATCAGCATGCAAACCTAATCTATATGCAAATGTTACATAGTTAAAGCACCAGTATCCAAGTGTGATGCACTCTTACTCAAATAACAGTCACATAATGTATAACATAGATCAACAAAAGAGAAGTGCTTTTGAGAAGCAGTGAGAACAATAAAACACCTTTTGGGAGGGATTTGATTCCCATTTCAAAACCTTCCAAATGGAAACCTACACCATGCCGCTTTAAAGGGGAAGATCCAAACAGAAGATTCCATTGTGAAACTATGTAGAATTCTCTATGCTTAAAGTAAAATAAAAAATTTAAAACTATGCTCATAGAAGATCCTGTTAGAACTTTAAATAAGAATTTCAGCTCTACAGCTTTCTTCCAATTATGGTTTTATCCTATAGATTTAGATGGTCCTTCTCTTTTACACCAAGCTAAGGTTGAGACACTAGTGATTCATCTTTCACTATACAGATTTGAATGGCTGATAGAGAAATTGAATCCTCCTCACACTACCATCCAGGTCACTCTTTTCCCTCATCAACTTTATCAGTTTCCTACGCTCATAGTGCACAAGGCACAACACAAAAGAAAAGTGTTAGAAAGCTTCATTTCACTAAATTCGTGATCTTTCCAATTTTAAATGCACAGTATTTCACTGAGTCCAGATTTTCAGAAAGCAAGGGCTAGAAAGTTTGTACTTGTTATGATAATCTATGTATTCCCTAGAAAATATAAAGAGCACTATCAAGTTCATTTTTTGTGACAATTTCAATAATTGGGTGTTGCAGGACGCAACATTGCTGCAGAAGATGATGTCAAAGAATTAATTGCAGTAGGTGTTTCAACCACAACTGATGAAGGTGAACAATCACTGCTCCTGTTTAGCCGTTGGAAATGGTGGTTTTTAGTAGTAATCAACGTAGCTTTACTCTTGATGGGCCAATCTGGTGCAGTCTTGCTAGGGAGATTCTACTTTGACCAAGGAGGAAAAAGTATATGGATGGCAACACTAGTACAATCTGTGGCTTTTCCAATCCTTTTCTTTCCACTTTTATTCTTCCCTCACTCACAAAACCTTTCTGTCACCACTGACCTCACCATGCACTCTTCTACTCACACTCTCATCATGGTTTACATCCTCTTGGGTACCCTATTAGCTGGAGATAACTTTATGTACACAATAGGGCTTCTATACCTTCCTATATCAACTTACTCCCTCATTTCTGCATCCCAACTTGCTTTCAATGCCATATTTTCCTTCTTCATCAATGCTCAAAAACTCACCTTGTTAATTCTTAACTCAGTGGTTTTTCTCACCATATCAGCATCACTTCTAGCAATTCATTCTGACTCCTCAGAGAATGAAATCAGGAATGTTACCAAGAGCAAGAACATGGTTGGTATTTGGTCCACTATCAGTGCATCAGCTGGGTATGCCCTTTTGCTGTGTCTGATGCAGGTATCATTTGAAAAGGTCTTAAAGAGGGAAACATTTTCAGTGGTCCTAGAGATGCAAATTTGGACATCTTTTGTTGCTTCATGTGTTTGCATTGTGGGGATGTTTGCCAGTGGGGAAGGTCAGGGTTTGAAGGATGAAATGAGGAGATTCAAAGCAGGAAGAGAGGTCTACATATTGACTCTTGTTGGAACAGCTTTGGCTTGGCAGATTTGTTCTGTTGGAGTTGTGGGGCTCATCTATTTGGTGTCTTCGTTCTTCTCCAATGTTATGAGCATGCTCAGCTTACCACTTGTTCCTGTTGCTGCAGTTCTTCTATACCATGAACATATGAATGGTGTCAAGATTCTGGCCATGTTGTTCTCCATCTTCGGTTTCAGTTCTTACATTTACCAAAATTATTTGGACGATACCAAGTTCAAAGAAGCAGCTATTCGTCATACTGCTACTCCAGAAACCTCCATTTCTTCATAGATGTTGAAATTTGTTCAGTTTTTCACTGAAGTTTTTGGCTTGAAGAAATGAAAATTTGAAATTTCAAAGTTGGATAGTTTTTATATCATGGAATTGGTATGAAATATTTATTGGTTTAGTGAGTGACAAGTGATCATCTTTAAGAGAATCTTTTGTTCTAATTATGTTTTTTTTTATTCATATGATCATAATCCGAACTCAAATTTCAAATTGATATACAAACAAAAGTTGTGTTTTTAACTTTATTTTTCAATTAATTATATTTTAGTAATTAAGGTTGTCTGTTTACTATATAAAGCTCTAATTTCAATTTTGTAAAACCACTAAAAAAAGTAGGATAATTTACTTATAACTTTACGGCTATCATCATTTGGAAAATTAAGTGGAATATGATTCGTTCTCAACTAATTGGTAATGGACTTAGAAGTTTAGATCCAGTTTTTTTTCACATATATTTAATCTAAGTTTTAAGAAAATACTAATTTAATATATATTTAGTTATTTTGAATTCTTAATAAACCTTAAATAAATCAGAAAATTTTAACTACAAAAAAAAACGAAAAAAATTAAACCAAAAAAAATGTTTAAAAAAACATTAAAATCTGAAATTAAATGAGAACAAACAAACATAACAACCTAATTTAAAAATTATAAAATAAAACTTAACTTTTTATTATGGGATAAGTTTAGTTTAATTATTTTTTTAAAATAATTAACTTATATTATTTTATACTATTAAAGTATTACATCATTAATTTTATTAAGAATTTAAAATAATTTTAATGTATTTAAGTTTTTAACTGTATATAATAAAAAATTATTTTATAAAAATTCAGTATTTTTTAATTATATATAATAAAAAATATTTTATAAAAACTTATTCAATTAAAAAAACATTTTATAAAAAAATAATTTTCTTTAATTATATATAAAAAGGTTATATAAATAGTAAATTAAACTTAACTTTTCCTATTATTTTTATTTTTTAATTTTAAATATTAAAATTATTAATATTAAAAATTAAAAACGTAAATTTCATATACGATTTTAACTTTCTATTTTTTTTTCTTAATTTTAAATATTAAAAACGTATATTAAAATTATTATATATTAAAAAAATAAAAACATATTTCATATACGATTTTAACTAAAAATCATATATGATATATATATGAATTCTAGATTTTAAATATTAAAAAACGTATATAAAATATACGATTTCTAATTAAAAAAAGATTTGTCCATTTTAGAAAATTCGAAAAAATGATTACACACTAGCTTAAAAAAAGCGTTTTCTTATGATCAGTCGATCAATTTACTCTCTTTTTTCTTTAATATTTTTCTACTCAATTCACGCTTTAAGTTGATCAACAAATTAAAGATAAAAAAGACTCAAAGTAATAATAAGTGCACACTTTGTTGATAGTAAAATCAAATAAGAATAAAATATTTTGAACATTCATAAAACAAAATAGTTTGATAAACATTCAATTAAAAATACATTATTCAAATTTATTTATGAGTAACTTAAAACTTAATTAAGTCTAAAAAGTAATATTCTTTTTTAAAACATAATACTTTGATAATTAAAAATAATATGAATGAATAAATTGATGAATAATTATATTTTTAGATAAGATTGTGTGTAGTTTTTCTTATAATAAAATATTAAGAAAAATATATTTAACTTTATTATGTAATTAATTCAACTAACTTTATTTAGAGAGCTTAGCAGAAGGGAAATAATATTAAAAAGGAAAAACATGATCATTTACATCTTAAATTCTTTTTCACAAATATTATATTTTATTTTGAAATAATTTATTTTTATTTGTTATAATTATTTAAAGTTGGTAATAAATACATTGATTCACAGTTTACATTGACAAGTGCTAAAAGTTAAACTCATCATAAAGAGAGAAAATAAAATAAAATAAAATCTTGTAAAATATGAAGCAATACGTAGTTTTAGACTGAAGTGAATTTAATTATAAAATTGTGTCACAGGCATTAAAAGTGGTACGATACTATCGTTGGCCATCGCTCGGATCAGTTAACCATCTAACTATGATGAGGTTACATGACGACACGTGATTGACCGACCATTTGCGACGAGTTAAGGTTGACTAAGTCAGTAGGGTTAATCCGCAATTAAAGGTTGTTTAGTGCAACCTTAAACATGAACCAACCTCTTAATCCGATTCACCAATGAAGTAATATAAATAGCATGCATTTCAGGAATAAAGATACGTCATTATCTACGGTACTCTGACACCTGAGTGTTAGCACTCTGACTAACTTGAGCGTTGGAGTGTCTTCTGCAGGTACCACTCCCGCCTGTGGAGTCAAACGACCAAGAGAAGGGCGAAGGAGGAAGCTTGGAGCATCAGGGACCAACCGAAGGTAGAGATAGGAGGAATCGTTCTCTAGGCCCCAGACCCGTTTGAAAACAAAAATAAATAAAAAATCATAATTAAAAATTTAAAATATATTAACAAATCTTAATATATGGAAGATTTTCGTAAAGTTTAATACTCATATATTATTTACGCAGATTTTTTACCTCGATCCATCAAACACTGTTGCATAATTTTTATAACAACTATTATAAAACTCAATAACTTAACAACATAATATGGTTGTTCATCCTACACAACGCAGTAGTTGTCGATGACATACGTGTAAAATCTTAAACCTTGTAAACTGATTTTATAATAGGGTTTTCTGTGAGATTTTATTCACACTACCGACAGGAATCTTGTGTGGCCTGTTAAAAAATACAGAAGCTTTTATTATATAATGGAAAAAAAAAGTCTTAATTAAGAAGATAACTATACATTAAGCGTGATTCACCAATAATAAATTATTTAAATAATTTTAATAATATATTAAAAAGTAAACTTAAAGTTTAAACTAACTTTATAAAATTAGTTATAAATAAAACATATTAACATATTATGAGTGGTAGTCTGATAAAGGCAACAAATACTCGTTAGGATAGGTTCGAAAATGGCTCTGATACCATATTACAAAGTGAATTTTAAGCCTAACTCAACCCCATAAAACCAACTCATAGGATTGAGGTTTACACCGACTTATATACAATGAAATGTCTTTATCTCTGGTCGATGTGAAATCTCCATCATTTATATATTATAAAATATGTTTATAACATGTTAATAAAAGTATCATACTTGGAAGCTTATGAGCCAATCGTTTTCGATGGTGATTTTTTCTTCCTTCTCCAATTCTCTAATGATGATGTATTTGTTGTTTACTTAGCGAATTCCTAACCCAACCTCTAAATTTAATGGAAGAAGGAGAAATGTGGAAGAAAAATGGTGACAGCATGGAATGCACATGATCAATCAATGTTGTAAAACTTTTACCACTTTTGTAGGAAACCCACCTTCCTACTTTTCATTTGCTTTCCATTTCAACTTCTATTCTCTAAAAACATGGAACATTCCCATATTATAAGCAAAGTAATATGATTAGGGTATGAACAAATCCTTTCACATTGGTTTAGAAAAGTTTCCATGCCAGCTGGATATAATATTCACTTTGCTCATGCCACAAAAGTCCAAGAAGCTTTTCACACATATTTTTTCTTGGTTCAAAATTTATGGAGAAAAATGTCCAAATTGTGTCTAGAATAGATGCAACATAGGTATTAATTCTTTATTAATTTGTCTTTTTTATCCGGTTGATTTGGATTTTTTAATTGTTGATCTCATTATTATAAATTATTTTCTTCTTAAAAAAATCATTAAATAACAATTAAATTTTGAGATAAAAAAATAATTACTCATTATATTGATTAGATTAGATATTATTTCAGAGATTAAAAAATTATTGATATCTAAAGTGTTTTTTTATTATTAATAAAATTTATAAAAATATTTTTAAATTGGTATTTAAATTAGCTACCAAAATTTTACCTACTAATATTTTAGATTCTAAACTAGTCTCTAAAAGACTAATAAAGAATAATTTAGAATATAAAGTAGTTAGTAACTAATAATTAGATACCAATTTAAAAACTACTTTATAAATTTTATTAATAATAGAAACTAGTTTAGATATCAATAATTTTTTTAGTTTATAAAATGGTCTTCAATTTAACCAATGTAATAACTAATTATTTTGATTTCTATAATTATTTTCTATTAATTGATTTGTTTCCTCCAATTATATTTTATGTTTTTTCTTTTTTTAATTTATTGAGTATTATTTTAACAACAAATTGGTATCTATAGCATTTATCCTTGAGAGATATGTGAGTTGAGAGAAACACTAATGGAGAGAAACATTTCACCGCCATTTTTTATGACGAGGAATATGAGTGGTGGGCTACAAAGATTATTAGTTATCTTGAAGCATTGGATCTTTGGGAGACAAAAAGAGGCAAAGAGAAAAAAATTGACATTTTTCTTTTATGTCAAAAATTATTTTACAAGAATTATGAATTTTAAATTTGTTAAAAAAATTTGGGATTATCTTAAGAAAGAATACTTTGGCTATGAAAGAATAAGAGGATGAAAGTGCTCAACTTGGCAAGAGAATTTGAGATGCAGAGCATGAAGAACATATAAACAATTAAAATTTGTCTGATTTGACTGATGAGTATAGTAAATAAAGTGCAAATTCTCAAAAAGCTCTTTCTTTATGAAAAAAATTGTTCACAAAATTATGGTTACTATATCATTAAATCTAAGTAAAAAATCTCGAATTTGGAGAATGCGAAAGACCTATATGTTAGAAACGTTGGTTTAGAGTTTTAGAATTTAGAAAGAATACACCTGAGTTTTACAATAAAGACTTTTAGGTTCTGGAAAACTCATAAAATAATCTTTGCATAATCTTTGCCAATACAAAAGTATCCAAGAATGCCAAAAAAATTTCTCCAATATTCAAAGGCTCAGTTGTAATCCTTTTCTTGATCTCAGAAGAATATTAAAATCTCTCTTTCTCATTGTTATTCAAAAAAATCAAAGCCAAATTTAAAACTGTAAAAAGGGTTTTGATTAAAGCTAAAATTGTCAATTTTAACAGATTAAAACTTCAAATTAATCTGTTGATTTCACTAATGGTGAAAAAATGGATTAAGTCAAGGTTTCAATTTTTATTAAAACTAAATTCTTTGACAATAAAAAAATTTAAGATGATGAGAACTTGATACCCCTTATAGAAAAACTTTTTTGGAACTTCTAAAAATGTTAAATGATTTTAATTAATTGATTCAATAAATCAACTAGTTAAAATATTTACTTCAATCTTTAAAAACTTTAGTTAAGAAGATTTCAACAAACTAATATATCAATCAACTCATTAAACAACTTTTAACAAATTCAACAAGTTCCAAACATTTTGAAAGTATTTTTGGGATCAATTAAGTTTGGGAAAGAGAACCACATAAACAAATTACATCAAAATCAACTTAATACACATACTAATCTTCATGAGGGTGTGGATGCCTCAAATATGACTTAGTGCGATCTTCAAGTCTTACATTGTCAACTCTCATCTTGGGAAAATTGGTAATCCTTTTTAGGCTCAAGATCAAAGAAGAATGATAAGACAAGAGGAGAGGAGAATGTACAAGGTTTTTTTCGTGTAAAAGCACGAAATTATAAAGGTGGCATGAAAAAAAAAACCTAAATGGAAGAACCAAAAGGAAGAAGGCTCCAACAATAAGTAAAGTGAGAACTTTCCCCCTTCTTGTCAACATTACAAAAAGACAAATCTTCCAAAGTTAAAATGTTGCAACATGTAGAAAGAATAGGATTTGAGACATGTAGAGCGAATATGCAAGTCTAAATCAGATGAGGCAAATGTGACTTTAGATGAGCAAGAAGATTATCAACTTTTTGTAGTAACATATTTTGCTAGAACCAACACTTCTAGTAACTCATGTTTGATAGATAACAACATCACAAACCATATGACTAACGATGAGAATATTTTTATTGAGCTCGACAAAAACATAATTTCTAAAGTTAAAATTGAAAATGGTGATTTCAGTTAAAGGGAAAGAAAATGTTGCTATTGAAATCTTAACAGTTTTGGAGTAAATTTATGACATTTTATATGTGTTTAATATTGACTAGAATTTGCTTAGTGTTGCATAACTTGTGGAAAAGGGCTTCAAAGTCATATTTTAAGATCATTAGTGTTTGATCATAGACGCAAAAGACAAAGATGTATTCGAGGGAAAATGAGATCTAGAAGTTATGCTTTAAGTTTAATGGAGGAAGAGCAAATAGTTTTTCAAACACAACTCCCAAGGTTGATCTATGGCATAAAAGACTCAAACATTTTTATCTTACATGATTATTATACCTGCATAAACATGTCTTGGTCAAAGGTGAGTCGATGATTGAAAACAAGTTGGCATAATGCATGGCTTGCCAATTTGGTAAACTAGTTAGAAAACCATTTACTCAAACCGCATGGAAAGCAACTCAAAGGCTACAACTAGTTCACACAAATGTTGAGGGACCTTATTGAGTATTGCCTTTAAATGGTAATAAATATTATATTACTTTTACGGTTGATTATAACATATTATTGGGTTTATTTTTTAAAATCCAAGATTGAGGTTTCCAGTATTTTCTAGAAATATAAAGTATTTTCTAGAAATATAAAGCATTTGTGGAGAATCAAAGTGGTTGTAAGTTGCAAATAATAAGGTCTATCAATGGAAAATAATGTATAAATGATGTTTTTGATAAATAATAGCATTGAGCTTAAACTTACAATGTCATATACCCCAAAATAGAATGGTGTAAATGAGAGAAACATAGAAACATAACAAGGTATATTGCATGAGAAGGATTTGCCAAAGAAGTTATGGGCAAAGATTGCAAGCACTATTGTACTTTTGTTGAACAAACTACCAACTAGAGTTTTTAACAAAAGAACTACATTTGAAGATTGGTTTAGGTACAAACCAGGTTTATAAAATTTGAGAATCTTTGATTGTGTTTGTTTTTCTTATGTTCCACAGGTTAAAAGGGACAAACTTGTAAAAAAAGCTGAATTTAGAGTTTCACTGGATACAAAAACACGTCTAAAACTTACAAAATTTTCCAACAAAAAAATGGAAAAATTATTGTGAGTAGAGATGTAAAGTTTATCGAAGATAAACAATAGAATTGGGTTCTTTGATGATGAAATTCCGGTTAGAGGAACGATATATTTATCAAAGGTGTAATGTGGTTGTCTTAGAACCTGCTGAATTTGAAGAAATTGAAAAAGATAAGAAGATGATTAATGCTATGAAGGGAGAATTAAAGAGAATTAAAGATGATCAAGAAAATGGAAGTTAATGGATCGACCTCAACACAAACAACCCATAGGAATGAAATGTGTTTATAGAACTAAACTAAATGTAAATGGTTCTATAAATAAACACAGTGGTGAAAGGCCATGCAGAAGTATTTGGAGTAGATTTTTCATAAACAATTTCTCTTGTTGCACGCCTTGCTTAAATCAGAATGTTGCTTGTGTTGGTTGTACACAAACATTAAAAAAATTGCCATTAAGACGTAAATTTTGCATTTTTAAATGGTTATTTGCAAAGGAGATATATGTAGAGCAACCAAAGGGATTTCAAGTCAAGGAACAGGAAGTTGGTTGAATTAAGTCACTATATGGAGAAAAATAATTGAAGATCAAATTGTAGACATTTTAACAAAAGCCCTTCCAAAAGTTAAATTTAAAGCTGTACAAAATAAATTAAGTGTCCCGCCATTGAGGCAAAGAGAAGATTTGTTGAAACTATGCCTATAATAACTGTAACATAGATATTTTTTTATTCAGTTGTTAGGATGTTGTAGTTGTTGATTTTATCATAATTTTTCAATATTTATACTTAAAAATATGAAATATGATATGTAGTAACTTTCCAACTCTATTAAATGAGCAGATCAATAAAGCATAAATTATTTTCTCCAATTATATTCTGTCTTTTTTAATTTATTAAGTTATTTCAATAACATAAACATATTTTCCTGTGCCTAAAGCAGAAAAAGTTTCATACTAAAATGAAAGGTGTGAAAAAAAGTATTTACCATCTCACCTCAAATAGAAAAGTGATAGTCAACATTAATTGACATAAGTGACAGTGACTTGTGTTTTATTAACTAAGTGATTAAGAGAATTATCTATTTTGTGCGTGTTCATGTCTATTTAAATTGATTCTAGTATGTCGGTTGAATGTGCAATAAAAAATGTTGAAAAACAATTTTCTATTGTGTGTGTTCAAGGTTTTCGCGACTCTACCTTAATCCACTAAATCAATCCCTTGACATTGTGTTCTCACACAACAATACAAACATTTTTTATTGGTTTTATCCTCTTACCTATGCTTTCCATGAAAATTATGCAAAATAGGTGTCATGTCACAATAGTTTGTTTGGGCCAGGGAGAAGATATGGACAGACATAAAATAAGGTAGGCCTTCTTCATGTGAAACTTTATAATCAGATATACCTTATTTTCAAA
>Ga0123342_1007893_pt1 | contig 13783 bp, 1 predicted proteins | sample Turbeawhitnodule_FD_89960 | JGI IMG/M metagenome (GOLD analysis project Ga0123342, IMG submission 89960) | Root nodule microbial communities of legume samples collected from Mexico - Turtle bean Mexico white nodule | ecosystem: Host-associated > Plants > Roots > Nodule | place: Mexico: Nepantla...
TAACTATCGGCGACTACACGTGCCTCCCGACTTCCTTCCCAACTGTCAACCTGGCGCCTTGTCAACACGCTTACGCTGTAACAGGATGCCACGTCATCGCATCCGACCTCCAGGGCGGTACACTCCCCCTATTTTTCATCACAAATATAGTAAAAAAATGGATAAAAACATAATTAAGAAAGAATTTGAGAATCAAGAATATCCAACTCATTTATTAATAAGAAAACTAGAAAACCAGTGTGTGTAGCAGCACCATTGCAGCAACAAATATGTGATACCATATCAAAATTGCAGCAGAAATATGTAATGTATCAGAGCTACGACAAAAGCAGAATTAACACACCTTAGAGCCCATAAATTACAACAAAGAAACCACAATTATTCCCCCTTTCTTTTCCTCATCCAACAGTTCTCTAAATGAAAGAAAAATGTCGCTTTATTGCATAGGTCAAAGAGATCCGAACTAGTGTAATCTTCACATAAGAAGGTTATACATTCAAAGTCAATGTTTTCTTCAGTCCTCTCACCCTTAGTTCTTGCCGGTTGACCTTGATGACAAGCTCTGGCTCCGTCTGTCTCTGCTGGAAACTGTTCTTCCCTTTGTTGCGTTGGAATGCGACTCCGTTGAAATAGAGGGGGGCCTACTTGTTGATTGCACTCCGACGATCAAGTCAGTACAGGGTTTATAAGAATCAAGAAGTAGTAAGTTTCAGTCTTAGAAATAGCATACCTTAACCTGGGGACTCAAGCCCCTTTTATAGCTTACCTCTTGCAACAACTTTCTATCACGAGAATCTAGTCTCAATTGAAAGCATACTGAACTGGAAAATATTATGTTCAAGGGCACACTCTCACGGTGCTGCAACAGAATGAAATATTTCCTCTAAGGAGTGCATAAAATAATAATAGAATAATCACCAAGGTACCAACTCATGTACCACCATCAGGGGTTCAGTCTGTTTACGTAGGCACCACCAACGTGGTGTTACGCTCCTTCTCATCATACATGCAACCTATCCCTTACACGCCCTAACATACATGGGCTTAGGTCTAAAAGAAAGTATTTACTTAAGCTAGACCTTATGTGCACTAAGCGCACCCCTAGGTCCATAATTACCCCTCACTAGCCGCCTAGGCCTTATGCATGAAGGATTACCTCAATTATACAAAAATAGACTTATACATACATCTAGGGCCCAATTACATGGGCCGCTATTCTGACCCAATAGCCGATCTGACCTGTTTGCGATAGGTGCCGAGGTCCGACCACCGAGTGTTGAGCTCTGAGTGCTCTGGTCCAATACACCCTTCTAGATAGCATTCAATATCTCAGCCCTTTCCCTTTGATCCGAAATATCAATTTCAAATGCTCGAGGAAGACATCAAAGTATTGCTTTCATCAAGTTTAGAAAGACGATTAGTAGCAGTAAGGACCAGAACTTGAGCATTCTGATCAGTAGTAAAACCATCTCACAAAGCCATGAATTTAGTTTTCATGCTTAACAAACCCTCATGATTTGTTGTACGAAACTAACCCAAAATGCTGTCAACTTCATTAATGAATATGATCCATGCAAATCTTCCAAACGTTTCAAAGATACATTTGCATTCACCACCTCTAAGTAAGGTGAAGACTCCAAATATAATCATATTTACAAATATTCATCAACCCCATGACCACCAATGTGGTTGTCATTCATAAAAAGCTTTGAATTTCAAGGAAAACGAAGATATATCCCTTTATTATCTGATTCAGAGGCACAATAAATGCATATTTGACCCACAATGGGTTTTGAAAGAAAAGAAACAACTTTTTTCAGATGTAAAACAATCGGTTGTTTTAATGAAACAACAAGAAAATGTTTTTCAAAGCAAATAATCTTAAATACATTCATACCATTGAACAAAGACTACCTCAACAAGTTTAACCAAGAGAAACATGTTGAAATGTTCATTTGGTCATATGAGGCACATGCATAGGATGAGAATATACAACTTACTTTACATGGGTCATGAATTTTTTTTACTTGTTAAAAATCTGAGTAAGATGTGTTTTCACCAGAGCACTTCTTCTTTAACCCAATTTTTTCTCGATTCCCAAGAGTACCTTTGTTGTTGTCCCCATATTTCTCATGACCTTCTTGCTTAAGGAGTAGATTTGACAGACTTGCATTTATTCTTTGTCATGTGCTTTAGAACAGCCATAGTCCAAGTATCATAAGTGTTAGTTTGTCGTCAAAGAACCCTGCAAGAAACAAGATGAAGGAGTAAGATTTGGTCCCCTTATAAATTTGAGTCCATGAGTGTTAGTAGGAACATTAGGAACCTTATAATTCTTAGGAAAACACTTTAAAATACCCCTAGGAACAAAAATTTTTCTAACTCTGCAAAATCTAATAGAGTGCACTCTCACTCGAATGGGTGTGCTCCCTCCGAAGGCCAAACTCTACCCCAAGATATGATGGTTGTCCAAGAGGGCGAAGCAGAGACCTCCAAAGGAAGAAATCTGTGGGACCCAAGTCTTGACGCTCCAAAGGAAAGGCTTGTGGCTCACGACAAAAACCACTTGGTTCATGAAGGCATAAGACAATTTGGCCAAGCCCTTGCCAGAAGCTGCTTGGTTGTTGCCAAAATGAAAGAGTGGAAGGCCGCAGAGGACTTGAAGGCCCAGGAGATCTTTGAGCTCCGCAAAGAGATGGAACTTATGCAAAGTCAGCTCCAGCATACCAAAGATTCACAACAAGAAGTTGAGGGACACTTGACCGAGAAGACCAAGGAGGCTGCAAACCAAGCCCAAGAGGCTGCAAACCAAGCCCAAGAGGCTGTTGTAGAAAGGGGAAGACTCTTGGCCGAGGTTGATAAACTCAAAGGAAAGCAAGTTTAGAAAGATGAAGACCTGGCCAGAGAAACTGAGGCGTGCAAGCAAGACGCTGCCTAATTCTACCTTGTTGGATTTGAGGCAACAATTGAACAAGCATCAGGGCTTCACCCAACTTGGCCCGGGTAAAACCATGGTCAATGGTCCATTGAGGGATGATTAGCCTTATCTTTCAACTATTTGTAACTTTCTTAACTCTTGAACAATGTAGAACTTCATATTTATCAGCACCTTTACTTTATGCATGACGATTGTTACTATTTTTGCCAATGTATGTCTCGCTATTTAACTTAATAAACCTTGACTAGCTTAAATCAGTGCATGTTACTTACTTATTAACCTCGACTAGCTTAAGCATAACAACTATTGTAAATGCAGATGACTCATCACTTTAACTAACTTATCTCCACATCTCGAGCATAAAGTAACCAAGATAACAAGAATTCAATGCACAAACTAAGTATGAGAAATCATGGGGTTCTCAAAGAACTAACCTTTGTTGAATCAAGTGTAATCAAAAGCTTTGAAGAATCCAAATCCTAGTGTTTGATGGAAGGCTGAAGTTGCTTGAAGTTGCTGCTGTGTTTTAGAGTAGGATTTGGGTAGTTTATTTGTGTAATCCACTCTTTCTTGAATCTAAAGCTAAAGTGTTTTCAAATCTTTTAAGTATAAAGTGTTTTTCAAACTAAGTGAAAAACAACCTGTTGTTTTGTCGAAACAACCGATTGTTTTACTCTTAGGTGTTTTTGAAAAGGTTGAAAACTGTTTTGGTTCGTTGACTTGCTGTCAAACCAAAACAATCGATTGTTTTGTGAAATCAATCGATTGTTTTTTTGAAAATCCTAACAGAATCTGTTTTGTTAGTTGAGTGTGCTTTAAATGATTTTCAAACTGAATGCGCTCCTGTTTTAAATGCTTTGACCAAAATTTGAAAGCTATAAATAGTTTGTTAATGTTTTATAACAAACAAGAAAAGAGAAAAACAGATTTGAGTTTTTCAGAGATGGCTTTCAAGATTTGAGATTTCACTATTCAGCTTTGGTTTTCTCAAGAGAGAGTGTAATAGGATTACATCTGTATTGATTTCAGTTCATTCTGTAAAAAGTGTAATTCGTTCTGAATACTTTGTAAATTCTGGTGTTGTAAAGCCAAGAAGGGTTGTGTGGTCATGAAGTTGTCAAGATCACATTCTTGGTGTGTGCTAAAGCCAAAGGAAGTGTGTTTCTTGAGGGGATCAAGGTCACTTCTTTGGTGGTTTTGTGTGTAATCTGTAATTGATTGCTTAGTGGATTGCCTAGTGGATTCTGGGGACTGGATGTAGCTCTTGGTTTAAGAGTGAACCAGTATAAATTGTTTGTGTATCTCTTTCTTCCCTTAAACTCAGTTAAATTCAGTTATTGTTGTTTTGTTGGTATAAACAACCGATTGTTTCGAAGAAACAACTGATTGTTTTTCTGGTGCTTTGCTGTTTTGTGCTTTGTTTCTTGGCTAACTGAATTCCTAATTTGGTTTCTTGCAAAGAATTTTACTCTAGCCTAAAAAGTTTTCAAAAACCCCATTTAAACAATTCACCCCCCCTCCCGTTTAAGGTCATACATTCTAACAACCTTTTGATGAACTATACCCCATAAGCGCAACGAGCCAACGCTCATTCTCAACGTACATAAGGATATTTTACAGACTTGGGAAAGGGCCACATACCTTGACCTCGCCAAACATTGCTTCACATCACGCATACTCAGATAGTTGCACCTCTCTAAGCTTGGTCATCTCATCCTATGCCAAGAATGATTTATTTATCTCTTAGGGTATCTAAACTCAGATACTCATTCATACACCAAGTCAACCTCAATTTATCGTACGTAGAAGCAGACAATTCCACTACCCATTACTTAATCATTCCACAAAGCGCTCGAACTCAAGTGATCGTTCTCTCAACGAGCTAGCCCAACTTACCATACACTTAAACAACTTAGTCATAATAGCTCGAGTGACCGTTCACAAATCGAGTTAAGTTGTCTTACCTTGCTCTGAGGCAAACAACTTAGTCATAGCAAATCAAACTACAGAGTGCCTAACCTCGAGTGGTCATACTGACACTAGGCTAGGTCGTCTTACCTAACAATAGACAATCAATTTACACACAGAGCGCCTACTCGGACAATCTTACCGAAACAGGTCATCTTATCTGCCAATAGATAATCAGTTACACACAGGGAGCCTACTCGGATAATCTTACCGAGACAGGTCGTCTTATTTGTCAATAGATAATCAACTTACACACAGGGCGCCTACTCGGATAATCATACCGAGACAGGTCGTCTTGCCTGTCAATAGATAATCAACTTACACACAAGGCACCTACTCGGATAATCTTACCGAGATAGGTCGTCTTATCATGTGCTAACTCTAAAAAAAAAACAAAACTAATGCATCATCTTTGAAGAACAAACTTATCATTAGATGACCTCATTAAAAAACCCTCTTAAGGGAAAAAGAGCATCACCTTAAACATCACATTTTTCAGAATAAAAGCATGAAAACTAGATATCTTAGGTGAAAGAAAACTTGAGATTTGTTGCGTTCCAAGTTCGAGGAATGGTTGCACCCTCTAGGGTTTCTAGCCTGTATGCTTCATTCCCGAGCACCTCGACTACGCGAAACGGGCTAGTCCACTTTAGAGATAACTTGTTTTCTAACTAGTAGAGATGGGCCTTTCGCCTGACCAAGTCGGAAACCTGGAACTGTCGAGGTCTCATCTTGGTCTTTTGTCTCAACTCCACCTCTTTAGACCCTCTGAGTTAATGCGGGCTTGTTCACGCACTTCATCTAGCACATCCAGGTTCACCTTCCTTCCTTTGTTATACTTTTCAATAACGAAGTTCTGGAACCGAGGAGAGTTCTCTTGGATCTTTACTAGTATCATGGCATCTGACCCATATACCAAACTAAAGGGTGTCTCCTTAGTTTTTGATTGAGGAGTGGTGTGATAAGCCCACAAAATTCGAGGAACTTCTTCTGACCAAGTTCCTTTGTCCTTCTCTAGTCTTCTTTCAACCCTCTGAGCAAGACTCTATTACCTGACTCAACCTAGCCATTTGTCAAGGGTGTTCTATCGAGGCAAATGTCTGCTTTATCGCGAGCTCCAAGCACAACTTACACAACTGTTGACTTGCAAATTGGGTTCCGTTGTCGGGCACCAGGTGTCTAGGGATCCCAAAACAACATACAATGTTTTTCCACACAAAATGTTGCACCTTGTGAGCAGTTATTTATGCGACTAACTCGGCTTGAACCCACTTAGTGAAGTATTCAATGGTCACTATGAAATACTTCATCTGTTGTATCGCCAAAGGGAAAGGACCAAAGATGTTTATTCCCCAAGTATGGAAAGGCCACAAGCTATAAATTGACTACAACTCCTCGAGTGATGCGTGATGCCAATCATCATGTTTCTTAAACTTCTCGCATCGTTGTGCATAGTTCATGAAATCCTTCTTCATAGTCGGCCAATAATACCCAGCTTGGATGACCTTCAACGAAAGAGCTCTTCCTCCAATATGGCTTCCACAAATGCCTTCGTGAAGCTCCTCCATCACACGGGTGAACTAATCCCTAAGACCTCCACGTGACTGACCTCGGTTGGTCTCCCTTCAACGGTGTTCGGTGAGTTCAAGGTCTCCTGAATGAGTGACCTCTGTAGACCTCCCTTCCTCGATCTTGCTAGTTGGACATTAGGTCTGCTAGGGACATGAATGAGCTCAAACATAGAGAAAGCCACTTTCAAAAGCATGACATACCTGAGATATGAGGCTACTCACCTGTGACTTGCCCAATAACAAGCAACGAGTCACTCTTCACCAACAAACTCTGAGCACCCAAGTCCTTGGCTAGAAACACCCGTTATGTGGTCAGCCTTCAGGAGCTTCTGAGTCTCTTCTCTAATGATGAGGCGCTTATCCTCGTTGAATATTCTCCTCCTCTGAACCACTGGCCTCACCTTTCATCCATAGTAAGCCTATGGCATAAAAAGTCTGGGTTTATCCTAGGTATGTCCGCGGATGACCACCCGAAAGTATCCATGTGCTTTGATATGATCTCGACTATCTTATCTTGCAACTCTTTGCATATCGAGGTAAATGAATAGAGCATACATGTTTTTTCGGTGAGTAGATGGTGGTGTGACAGTGGTGTGCGGTGGTGCGAAGGGGCAAATGAAGAGTTTGTAAGAGGCTCAAGTAGAAGAAACTGGAATGGGAAAGTGAGGAGTGAGTGAACGAAGGTGAGTGTTTTGAAAAAGTGAAGAAGTTGAAACAGTAGCGTTTTTCCATCGTTGATACAAAGCCATGTGGACGATCCAGCTTTAGTATGGTGAGGTGTCATGTCAGGAGACGCTTCGGCAACCACGCCTCACCTACCCTCTATGGAAACGTCATGTCACCCGCCAATTCTGAAAAGCCTCTTCGCCTAGTTGAGCTCGGTTCGAGCCTGGGGGGCTTGTGTATTGGTCAGGAGGGCTTGAGACCTCGGTCCAGGCGTTTAGGTATGGTCAGCTCAGTTGTGCAAGTTATGCTCAGCTCGACCTGGGCTAGGTATAGGCCCAAAGGTGTGTTGCAAGGTCAACCCATGTTTTCTGCTAAGTTTACATGGAAAAGATAATTAAAAATAACATAACCAATAATTGAATTGGTTGAGGTATATTATTAAATGCGAGAATAATTGAATTGGTTGAAGTATATTATTAAATGCAAGTAAAAGCAGTTAAGAATGTTTATACCCAAAAGTAACAAGTGAACAAATTATTGTTGAATGATATTATTGTGAATATTATATTCTGGATGTTAAGATTATATTCTTATTGATGAAAATTGTGGAACGAATGTCTATAAAAGGGGCTTGAAACCCTGGGTAAAGGTATGTTTTTTCTTAGTACTTTAGACTAAAACAAATTTTATAGTTTGAATGCTCTCACTGACTTGATCGTCGAAGTGTGATTAACCGATAGAGCTCCCTTTGTCCTAGTGGAACAGCATCTCAGAGCACCAATTGGAGACAGATAGGAAGCGGAGCTCACCCATTCCATCCAACCAAGGTCAATCGGCGAGAACATTTATATTTCTTTTTTTAAAATTAATAAAATATCTTTAATTTATTAGATAATTTAAAAAAAATTAATTTCATAATTTATTTATGAGTCATATATTGAAATTTTTTCTTATTTTATATAATTAATTAACATTTATCCAATTATTATTTGATATTCTAATTTAATATTTATAAAATTGTATTTTATTTCCTTATATCTGATTATATTTTTCTATATTGAATTTTTATAATATTATATTTTCTTCATTACAATTTTTGTTTTATACAAAATATCCAATTAATATTTGGAGTTAATCCTATTCTCTGAAAGGATAAGGATTGAAAAAAAAAACATATCATTTAAATATAAAAATATAGATGTGGATAAATTTTTACTTAAAAAACAAGAATAAAATATTCAAAATTCCATAGTCATCTCCCCTTATCATCCTTAATTACTTAGATACTAAAAGAGTTGAAGGTAACTTTAAATTCTAGAAAGGAATTAGTTATATTCTTGTAATTAAAAAGGATTGAAAAGCAATGGGATTATTATATTTATTAGTTAGTTTTTATTATTATTTTTTAATGAAGTTACTGATTATAAATTTCAAATGTTTATGTAGTTTTAAAAAAAAAAAAATTAATCTGTGTACTTTTTCTCGTCTCTTACAATCAGTTTTTGTGATAAGATAATTCATTCATCTATCTAAATCATCATTTACCCTTGAAAAATAAATAAATTTTCCTATACATAAAATTTGCTAAAAACTATTCAAAATTTCAATCCATAAAAATTACGTAATCATATTAAATACGTGATCATATATCAGAGAAAAAAGATTTGATGGATAAAGTTGGTCCATTTTAGAATGATGTTTATCAAAAGTATGCAAAATTCAAGCCATGATTTGTTAATTCAAACCCTTTTTCCTTATTCACACCATTGACGGAGTAGTGGAAACAAGAAAAAAGTGAGGGAGTGATTTTCTATATACACACTATCTTTCCACATTCCAAAGAATTGCATACCCACTAGTAAATTATGTTTTGGAGAGTGAGATTTATCTTAGATATTGCACTCTGAGGTATATTCTGCTATATTTTACTATAAGTTTTTTATGAGTTGGGATATATATCTTAATATTTTTATTAATTTTATTTTTTATTGTTGATAAATAAATAATAAATTAAAAAAAAATTCAGTTTCCAATGCATTATCCATTCCCATAGAAAAGCTACTTTAACTATTTTAACTACCCTACTTCCATGTTGAATTATTTAAAACATACTTTTACCCAAAAGCAACCACTATATTATCTATGCCAAACTCCATTGTGAATAGTATAACATTATAGCTCTTTAGGTTTGTTTAGTTTATCACTTTATTCTCTGCCAAACTCCATTATGAAGAGTACAATAACATAGTATATAAGGGAAAGTTGTTTAAGCTTGGTGTAATTAAATAGATCAGATTGAATTATAACATTTATAAAATTAATTAAAAATAGCATAACTATAATTTGGTTATTCGGGTTTAGTAAAATATAAAAAAAAATTGTATTTGCATCATCAAAACTTCTATTATAGATTATTTATAAAATATTAATTCTATTTAAAAAATGTAGTCTTTAATTAGAACCAGCCTGTAACTAAATGGACCTATAACTATTCAAACCATTAGAGATGGTAGGGTATAGTGACCAACTCGCATGATTGGGATTTAAGGTTCAAAACCATTAACCTAGCTATAATTATAATGGGATTTAAGGTTCAAAACCATTAACCTAGCTACTTATAGTCTTTGGCAAGTTTTTGTTTTTATTAGCAAATATGGTTGTGATCATAAACGATCTAACCTATATATAATTTAGATGATCTAATTTAGTAATTTTTTTGGGTTTTTATCATAACAAATATTAAATTTGAATTATTTGTGTAAAGAGATGTGTATATAGTATGTGAACATTTTAATGTGTGTTTTATCTTAGCTATGAACACCACTAAACCATCGAATTCACTATTAGACAATAGATGATATAATAAATTTACATGTTAATATGATCAAATATTGTTTAAAGTGAGATTTACCTAAACAAGTTGTATCAACAACTTTTTTTTTTTTTATATATTATTTGTTTCAAATATAAAAAGTCATAACTTTAATATTAAAATTGAAGTAAAGAATGATTTTATTACAAACTATCATCAAATAAATATCTTATGGAAACAGTGAATTGTGCAATACACATAAATATGTTATATATGTAATATATATTTTTTAACTATTTTCGAATCAATCAAATTTAGAACACTACTAGAAAATCATTAAATAAAAAGGAATTTTAGAGACAAAAAATAATTAGTTATTATATTGACTAAGTTAGATATTATTTTAAAGACTAATAAAATCATTGGTATCTAAATTAGTTTCTATATTGATAAATAGTTTCTAAATTGATATCTAATTAGTTATCAAGGTTTTAGCTATCATCTATTTAAATGTTAAAGTTGGTAGCTAATTAGATATCAATTTAGAAACTATTTATCAATAATAGAAACTAATTTAGATACCAATATTTTTTTAGTCTCTAAAATACTATCTAATTTTGTCAATATAACTACTAATTATTTTTAGTATCTAAAATTGACTTCTATTTAATGATTTTCTTGTATTGGAAACACTAATGAATAGGGGTGGCAAATTGGGGCGGACCGTGGGGGCTGACTCGCGGCCAGCGGTAAAAAATGTGGAGCGGGTTGACGTTTTCAACCTGCTGACCTGCATTAGCCCGCCTCGCATAACCTGCGGCCCACGCGAGCCAGCAGCGGGGCGGGGCAGGCTGGCCCGCTAGCCTGCAAAAATATAAAAAATAAATAAAAAATAAAAAGTAAAAAATTAATTGAATTGACAGCAATGGTCTAGTGGAGGAGTGACAACTTTGAGTGAAAGAAAATTAGGTTTTCACTCAAAACACAATGTAGTTACGTTGTTCCAAAAAACGCACACAACACACGATGCACTCTTGCACCGCCGCCGCTCGCTCCGCTTGTTGCAACTGTCACGCGCTACTGCTGCTCCACTGCTGCACACCGCTACACCCTCCACTCATCCTCTATGTTCCAAAAAAAAGCGAGCCGACACGCGTATGCGAGGCGGGTCATGAAAACCAACCTGCAGGACGGGCTTATGCGAGGCGGGCCGACCCGCTTTGCCACTCCTACAAATGAAGATATAATATAAAAATACTTTCCATATTAGGCTTCTAATGAAGCATTTGTCAATGAAAATATAGTAGAGTTCATGATGACCATAGATATCAAGAAGAGATCAAATTAGCTAAAGAAATGGTGTAGTGGTCATCTGAAGAAGCTTATATAAAAGATTAAATATGAACAAGCAAAACACACAACTAATACATACAATTATTTCTATCTTCTATTGCTCAAATATTGTCAACTGAGTGTACAAAATCATTTTAAACTTCACAATGTGAAGTAAATTTAGTAAGTTGAAGTTGTTCTCTTTTTTAGATTTTTATTATTATTTTTCTATGAGTTCTTAATCTCATAAGGAGTTTAAGAAAATATAAGCATCTGTGATTTATGTACTTATTATAATAAGATGTGGTTGGTCTACTCGTCATAATAAATTGATTTGAATAGTGGAACCTCTTAAGCAACTTGCTTAAGAGAGAACTTGAGTACCCTGTGTGTTTGGGTGAACTAGTATAAAATTGCTTGTGATGTTTGTGTTTCTTGTACGCTAGGCAATCTAGTCTACTTTTATGCAAAAAGAGTCTAAGAGTTTATTCAACCTCCACCCCGACTTCTAGAGCTCATTATTCTAACAATTGACAATAAAGTTAAGGTCGCGAGTTTGATTCCAAACGGGACAATTGTTGAGGGGGACATGTGGCATCATTTGTCCCGTGACGGAAGATAGGTGAACCAAATCACAATCGAACTATGACACTTAAGTTGTTACACTCTTACGTAGAAAGATTTGCATTGTAACTAAAAGTTATAGCTTTTACCCTAGTTGTAAACTCTTAATCCAACAAATATGACGTCCTTTTGAGGAAATTTCAGTCTTTAACTGAGTCAAACTTGCATAGATAAGTAATATTTTTGTAAAAGAGGAAATAAATAGAAAGAAAATATCTATAATAACAAATATTTTTAGATAAAATAAAAATAAAAAAGATAAAAGTGAATTCTAAAATACCTATAATAATTTGTTTGCTGTTATAGATTTTGGTGTACTAGAGCAGACGATTTGATTATGGATGTTTAGTAAGTAGTGAATTGAATGACATTTAGGAGTAGACAATCCAATGATATCTATGAGTAGACAACCTAAAATTTTGCAGTGGTCCGTCTAAAGATAAGAAATGTAGATTGTCTAGTGAATTAGTAATCAATGTATACATTTTATTTATTAGTTAGGAATTTTTTCTTCATTTCTAGCAAACTTGTAACTGTTTTCTGTTCACTTATTTAATAAGGTGAGTTGTATGACGAAATTATATACATAGGAGATGCAACTCAACGTTTATATATTGCATAGTACATGACCCGATCTTTTCTAGTTTTGTGTTTTTTCTTTGTTCTTCATCTTCATTTGATGTTATTTATAATTTAATTTGCATAGTTCTTTAATTGATTTTGGAAACAATTCAATACTTGTTACACAACACACTAGTATTAAAGGAGTATTGATTTCTTTTTCATCTAATAGTGATAATAATAAATTAGTTTCACTTCCAATATCAAGAATTTGAATGGAAAGAACAATTTCAACTTATGTAGAACTAAAATGAAGGTTTTTATCAAGGAGTAAGGCATGTCTTAAAGCAAGAGGAAGAAAAAACTCGTTTGATGACCTTTCTATTGCTTGAGCTTCTTTATGAGGTTACAGTGGACGAAACTTCAAGAGTATTGTGGCTAAAGCTAATTAACACTAGTGAAGAAAGGTTTAAAGAGGGTGGCTATTTTTCACTGTAAAACGGTGGCTTCTAGCCGCCTTTGATGTACACATAGTCTTATGTCCAACAAAGAAGAAGGCGGCTATTTAGCCACATTCTTAAATGCAGATTTATAAGAGTGACTATGGTAAATAGCCACATTCTTATATGCTTCAGAATGATTTTAAAAAGGGAGTTTGCGTTGCATTTAAGAATGCGGTTATTTACCATAATCGCCCTTATAAATCTGCCTTTAAGAATGCGACTATTTACCATAGTCGTCCTTCTAAATCTTTCTGCTGCATAAAAGAATGCGGTTATGGTAAATAGTCGTCGTTGTATATGGTTATTTTTTTAGTACATTCTATTTAATGTTAGTTCCCATATAAATTGACCTGTTCAATTAGAATCCAGCCAAACAAATACATATATTCAGATGATCAAATTATATATATATATATATATTGATAAAAATGTATTACAAACAGTAATAATATATCTATCTATCCAATTCCTACACTATTCATCAGCTATCCTAGAGTTATAAAAATTTAGGAAATATGTGAACCACGAATGTCTCACATATGCTATGACTTTCGAAGACATTGGTCGTTCATCTATAAAGAACTGCATTACAAAATAAGGTTCACATAAATTAGTGTTAAGATGCATATATTTTAAAGAATTATAAAAATAATTTTCCATCATGTTACCTGATCCCAATCACTTGTAAGGCCTGTTAGACTATATGGCTTTAAACTAAAGGGGGGGGGGGGGGGGGGATGGGTGTCATAGGGGGTATAGAAACACTATCAACTCTCTGAAAACAATCTTTCACATGAACACTTATATA
>Ga0123342_1007894_pt1 | contig 13783 bp, 4 predicted proteins | sample Turbeawhitnodule_FD_89960 | JGI IMG/M metagenome (GOLD analysis project Ga0123342, IMG submission 89960) | Root nodule microbial communities of legume samples collected from Mexico - Turtle bean Mexico white nodule | ecosystem: Host-associated > Plants > Roots > Nodule | place: Mexico: Nepantla...
TCTGCTACTGATAAAAAATCAAGTGATTCTGCTACTGATAAAAAATCAAGTGATTCGGCTACTGATAAAAAAGAGAGCACTGATAAAAAAACTGATAAAAAAGCAAAGCAGTGATAAAAAACATAAAAATGATAAGAAAACAAAAAGAGTAATGCAAATTTGTTTAAACAATTTATATTTACAAAATTTCATTTCTTTTAAGAGTTAGAAAGGCATCCCATGAGGAGAACAGTGAAATAAATTAGTTGTATTTTTTTTAATAAACATTGTATAATTATTGTGTACGTAATTAGTCTTTAATAGTAATTTTTCTATTCTTATAACTCTCTATTTGTAATATTTCTAAAACTCCTATCAATACTTGTGGTTAAAGAAAGGTTCTTTGGAAGGTGTAAACTATAAGTGTAAGTCGTGAATATATAACTTTTGACCTACTATTTAATTGGACTATGCCAATAAAAATTAACTTCACGTTCTCTTGTGCTGAAATAAGATTGGTTTGAAAAGTTTGAACTAATGGAGCTCCGGTTAAAAAACAAAGTGATTCTGCTACTTAAAAAATCAAGTGATTCTACTACTGAAAAAGAGAGCACTGATAAAAAAAACAAAGCACTGATAAAAAAACAAAAAGAATAATGCAAATTTGTTTAAAAAATTTATATTTAAAATATTTTATTTCTTTTAATAGTGAGAAAGGTATCTCATTGAATATGGAGAACAATGAAATAAATTAATTGTAATTTTGTTAATAAATAGTGAACAATTATTATGTACGTAATTAGTCTTTAATAGTAATTTTCTTAATATCTCTAAAACTCCTATCGTTATTAAAGAAAGGTTATTTGAAAAATGTAAAGTCTAGGTATAAGTCGTGAATATATAATCTTTGACCTACTATTTAATTGGACTAAGGCAACAAAAATTAACTCCACCTTTTCTCTGGGCTGAAATAACATGTGTGAAAATAGTTTGGGTTTTAATAGATTGGTTTGAAAAGTTTGAAAAAGTATCATTTTATTTTTAGTAGAATTCATTTTGCGCACAATTTAAATTAGTTTAGATTCGTTGAACCATATATTTATCTTAGTTCATTTTATAATATAATAATAATTTTAAAAGTACAAAAAATATTATAAACATATTTTATATTGTAATTTATATATGAAATCCTTATATTGATAATTAAAATAAAATTTTATTTTATTTTATTTTTTAACTAATTATTTAATTTTTTTTTTCAAACAGTTTCGAATCCAGTCAAATTATATTTAATAGGTCGAGTCCACTGATTTTGCCTACATCATATCTTAGTTTAAATTATCATTATATTTTAAATCGAAATTAGTTTTTAAGTTATTATTATTGTTATATCCATTGATTTTTTGGGAACCAAAATTTGAAAAATAACCCTAGAAAAAAATGCTAACATTTATATAAAATATTTCCATTAAAAATAATAATTGGCAGGTCCACATATTACTGATATTACCATCACTACAAGAAAACATTAAACTAATTTTTGAAAAAAAATTATTATATATTATATTAAATAAATTAGATAGTATTTTAGATATGAAAAAAATTTATTGGTACATAAATTAATTTCTATTATTAGTAAAATTTATAAAATAATTTCTAAATTTGTATGTAATTAGTTACCAAAGTTTTATCTATTAATAACTTTAGATTATGAAGTGGATAAATAAAACCTTGATAGCTAATTAGATAATATTCGTTTATAAACTAGTTTATAAATTTTATTAATGTTCTTGTCGGTGGACCTGGATCGGATTTCGATGGTGGACTCTGAGCCGACTTCTCTTTGTTGTTGTTTCTGTTTTGAGATGCTAATAATTCACAATGCGAGGAGCTCCACCTATTGATGAGACTTCGACAGTCAAGTCAGTGAGAGCATATAGATATGAATATAATGTATGAGTATGGTGTAGTATCTCAAAATTGCACTTACCATTGTTCAGGGGCTCGTGGTCCTTTTATATCATCGTAGATCTCCCTTCAAGAGTCAATAAAATAAAGATATTTTGTCAATATATCCCTTTATTTTAGGGGTACAGGTAAAACATTATCTCTAACTATTTATTTTCATTGAATTGTAAAGTAAATATTTGTGTCTAACTGATTCAGTTATTCATTCAGTTATTCTTATTTTAGTTACCTTTTTAATATGTCTTGTTGCGTCATTGGGCCTTTTGTTGTTTTGGGGCGGCTTAAGTATTTTGCTTTTATAGACTAGGCGAGTCAGAATAGTGTGCTTAAGTGCCCGGGTTGAGCCCCGAGCACGTCCGACTAGCACACAACCCCCCAGCCTCGAACTGAGCATGGCGAGGTGAAAAGGCTTACCTGTGCTCGTTTTGGAAATACATTTGGCTCAGAGGCTAATTAGTACACGATTTCCGTAGCGTCAGCAGACGGGATGACTTCATCACACTAATTATGGTGCGTACACGTGTTCTGTCATGAATGGCGGGAAAACTTTTCGTTTTAACTTGCCCTTTCAAAAATAAAAACCCTTCCCTCTTCAGTACTCTGCTTTTTATGCTTGTGTAGAGTTATCAAAGAAAAGCAAACTCTTTCTCCCTTTCATAGCGCCACTTTGCCTCACCATGAATCACTGAAAAACATGTATATTTTCATCCCACCAACCCTCTTTTGAGCAATGGTTGTTACTGTTTGTTATTGATTTCGATTGGACAATGTACTTTACTATGCTTTGACTAGTTTCTAATATATATATATATATATATATATATATATATACATCTCTTTTTGTTAATTCTGCTTCGTATTTCTATTGTTGTTCATGTCTTAGTTGCTTTCAAAGATGGATTATAGCTCTGCTTACCCTTGGGCCAAAAAAGAACTGCTTAAAGAAACCTCTATTTTTACCACTCGTTTGGAAATTAGGGAGTTAAGAGAATCAGGGGCCCTAACCAAAAGGGATGAAAACTCAGTAAAAGTTGTAGTATGTAGAGAAAGCGAACCAATATGTAGTGATGAGTCGTCGAACCCCGATGGGCCATTATGTTTCTTTTATGCTACTTTCTTTACCAAAGTCTTGTTGCATCTCCCACTCCCGATATTTTAAAAAGAGTTGTGGACCGAGCTAAACATGGCCCTTGTCCAGCTGCATCCGAACAGTTGGGCATTCATCCGAGGCTTCATCATTTTGTGTTCCCAGCTCGACATTTCGCCGACTGTGGAAGTATTCTTCTTACTTTTTCGAGTTCAAACAATTCGGTCAGCAATTATAGGCCTCCTTGAATGGGGTTCCCGGGAGGGGTCTGCTTACCCTTTTTTAGTCATTCTACAAAATTTTAAAGGTCGGTTGATAAAGGTTTGTGCCTTGGTCGGAAATCCATATTTGTTAGATGGTTTCCCATTTTATTGGTCGCTCCACCCTCGATTCCAAAGTGTTCGGCGTCTTGAAGACCTGTCCCTAAGGGAATGAGGTATCTGCGAGTTCTTGGAGAACCTCAAGGTTATCTTTGACACACAAACACTCTTGACAAAAGAATACCTTCCGGGTTCTCTAAAGGCCTATATTAGTATACCCCTCTTTCAGCCTCAACTTATAAAAGATCCTTCGATTTATGGATTCTGAAACTATCTCTTTGTTTTCCATAGAACATGCTTTCTTCAATTAGGAAGTCCAAGCTGACCAAGCTCGCAAAGAGAATGAGGGCAACCAAGGATTCTTTGGTGCCCAAGAAGAATCCCTCAGCTGGTTATGCTCGTGTTCAATATGAACAAGACAAGCACACAACTTTTAGGCTCGTCTTTAAGAGAAAGAGATCAAAGTTGCCAATCCCTTCGAGCATTCACAATCAGACGACCGAGCTCCTAACCAAGATGTTTTAACCATCCAAGAGTGTGAAGTTGTGGAAAGTCCAAAAGGGAAAAGTTTATGGGGTCCAAATTTTGACATCTTAGCTCACAACGAATCATGCTTTCTACTGGATGAGGATAGGGCTAGGCTGACAATTTATGATGAAGATCGACTCCGCCAAGATTTTAAGAAACTTTTTGGCCAAGCAATTGTCCTGGCATGCTCGGCTGATGTCAAGGCAGAGGATCAATAAAAGACCGAAAGCAAGAAGGCTTAACAAATTGCCAAACTCCAACGGGAGATCGAGCGCCTCCATGACGAGGTCGTCGAGGTTGACCATTTACGCTTGGAGTTGGCTAGCAAGACTCAATAAGAGCTTGTCTTGTCTAAAGAGAAGACCGATCTATCTAGTAAGATTGAGAATTTGGAGAAGAAGATGGGAGACAAGATAAATCGTAAAGAGAATGAGTTTTCCAAGATAGTGGACACTTTGAAAGACGACGCGGCTCAATCATAGATCGTTGGCTTTGAAATCGCCCTGGAGCTAGTTGCTCTTGTTCATCCCATGGTGGACTTCTTCAAGCTGAACCCATGCAAATCGATTGTTGATGGAAAACTCGTTGGGGAGTCTTAGACTCTAAAATTATGAACAATATTTTCACCTTTATGTGTATATTTAATGTTTAAAATTGGACGACATTTGGGATGTTAATCGTTTCGTGTATCTTAAGACTGTGACTTCCTTTTTAACTGTGCCCTTTTATGGCATCGATAGCTTTGATTATAACATATAAATGAATGCCTAAAGTAAATATAAAATAAATTTGCTTGCACACTAAAAGCACACAGTTAAACAGATTGCTAATTGCTGACTTGAGTTTAGATGAAGCACCCGAGGCGACGAGAATAACTCTTAGCAGCAAGCTTGATTATTGTTGGGTTACCCCCTTCAGGGTCAGTCGAGCCACTTATTGCTTCAACATTGCTTAATTTGTGCCATTAATTAGCTTGATGTATATAGTAAGCACCTTACCAGGTCAGCCTCACCTTATGGTTCCACTGAGACAATATGTTGATGTCGACGTCACTGAGGTAGTCCAAACTCAGGTTCGACTAAACGGTGAGTATAACGATAATAGAAGGTGTTCGTCCCTGATTCAGTCAGACCTTAGAGTTCGACTAATTGGGGTGTAACCATTCCCAAGTTAGTTCGACCTTAGGGCTCAACTAATCGGGGTGTAACATCCCAGAGTTTGTCGACCATAGGGTTCGGCTAATCGGGGTGTAACCGCCCTCAAGTTAGTCTGACCTTAGGGTTCATCTAATCGGGGTGTATAATGATATGTAGATTTCCAAGAAAAAAAATTATTTCAAGGCAACCTCATTATAAAAACCTAAAAAAACCTCATTATTTAAGTGCCTAAGCTATCTCCAACTCAAGTTGATTCCGTAGAATGTCAAAGAATCATCTCTATTTGGCTATTGGAATCATATCACTTTTTAGGGTAGAAAAGAGTATCACCAAAAAGAAAATGTTTAAGAAACATCATAAATAAACATCTTAACTGAAATAGAGTTTGGGAATTGTCGCGTTCCATGTTCATGGGATGGTTCCTCTTTCCAGAGTTTCCAATCTATAAGCTCTATTGCCAAGCACCTCGGTTACCCGATATGGGCCAGTCCATTTTGGGGACAACTTGTTCTTGGTTTGATAGAGATGGGCTTTTCCCAGTACCAAGTCGGCAACCCTGAATTGTAAAAGTTTTGTTTTGGTTTTGTGCCGCAACTCCACTATTCTTTTCAGCGCTTCTGAGTTTATACGTGCGTGGTCACACACTTCCTCGAACAAGTCTAAATTTATCCTCCTTCTCTTGTTGGATTCCTCGAGACACACTGAAAGATGTCTCTCTCGTTATTGATTGGGGAGTGGTGTTATATGACCACAAGATTACGAGGATTTCTTTCGACTAACCCCCTTTCGCTTTTTCAAGCCTTCTCTTCAGACCCCTTAACATGACCTTGTTGGCCGACTCAGTCTGACCATTCGTTTACGAATGCTCAACTAAAGCGAAGATCTGCTTCATTCCCAGCTCCGTGCATAGTTTTTTGAGTTGTCGACTTACGAATTGGGTCTCATTGTCTGATACCGGGTGTCTAGGAATTCCAAAACGGCATACAATATTTTTCCATAGGAAATGTTGGACTTTGGGAGAGGTTATATGGGCAACCGACTCAGCTTCGATCCACTTGGTGAAATATTCAATGGCGATGATGAGGTACTTCATTTGACGTAGGGTTAAAGAGAATTGACCCAAAATATCAATTTCCAAAGTATGAAAGGGCCATGGAGTGGAGATAGACTGCAACTCCTCTAGCGGCTTTTAGGAGTTAGAAACGCATCCCAACAATGAAATAAATTAGTTGTAACTTTTATAATAAACACTTTACAATTATTATGTACGTAATTAGTCTTTAATAATAATTTTCCTATTCTTATAATTCTCTCTATTTGTAATATTTCTAAAACTCCTAGCAATACTGTTGTAAAAGAAAGATTCTTTGAAAGACGTAAACTATAGGTGTAAGTCCTGAATATATAACCTTTCACCTACTATTTAATTGGACTAAGTCAATAAAAATTAACTTCAGCTTCTCTTAGGCTGAAATAAGAGGTGCAAAAATAACTTGTATTTTACTAGATTGGTTTGAAAATTCTGAAAAAGTATCATATGGGACAAATTATTTTTATTAGAATTCATTTTTGTGCGCAATTTAAATTAGTTTAGATTCGTTGAACCATATATTTATGTTAGTTCATTTTATAATATAATAATAATTTTAAAAATATAAAAAATATTAAAAACATATCCTATATTGTAATTTATATATGAAATCCTTATATTTATAATTAAAATAAAATTTTTAATTTAATTTTTTTAACTAATTATTTATTTTTTTTCAAACAGTTTCGAATGAAGGTTCACTCCAATCAATTCATATTTATTAGTTCGAGTCCATTATATTTATTTTAAATCGAAATTAGTTTTTTATTTGTTATTGTTGTTATATTAATTGATTTCAACTTTGGAAATCAAAATTGGAAAAATAACCCTTAAAAAAAATTTAAATGCTAACCGTCTACACCTTGGAACGGTTAGTGGGTGTAAATAAGGAGTCGGGGGCCCGATTTCTCTGAAGCAATTCGGCCGACTTGATGTAGGCCAATTTCCTTTATCTTTCTCCTTTTTTTCTCTACTCACAGACTGAATGCTTATATGGTAATCAGTGTGTTCCTCTATCTGCATAAACTTAGTGGCACGATTTTTCAACTCATCAAGATTTTTAGTTGGCCTTTTGGTCAAGCTTTCAGTGAACCGGTCTGATCGGATTGTCGAGATCAGGTGATGCATGGCTATCTCCAGCATAAGGTTTCTAATACCCATGCAAACTTTATTGAATATATCCATGAACGCCTACAAATACTCTCCATTTTCTTGCTTTACGTTAAGGAGTGACATGGATGAGGTATGATGTGGTTGGCTCGTTGCATACTGAGTGGTAAACTTAGTTGTCAAAACTTTTAAACTACCCACAGAGTTAGGATTTTAATGGTCAATCAGGGTCGGTAGAACCGTTATAGAGTTTAATGGTCAATCTCTTCCACTTGGAAGGGAGTTGTGTTTAGATGATCTAATCCGTAAAAGGATGCCCTCTCAGGTCTTCGTCATCGTCACGTGGAGGGGTGTGTCTGTAACTTTAATGAGTTTGATGAATCTGTGTTCGAGATTGTTCTTCTTGTTCACGCCCATCAATCTGTTGCTTTAGCTCTTTATTCTTCTCCTTGAGAATGAGCATCTCTTCTTCATTCTGCAGCTGTTCTTCGATGTCTTTTTATCGTAACTCCTCCATTTGTGCCTGGAGGGCCTGGATTATTGCGAGTTGTTCGTATGCCATTCGATCATTGTTAATGTTTTTCCTTTTTGACACCATCGTTGCTGAAATTGAATGCTACCTCGACCCCAGAGTGGGCGCCAATTGTACCTGTATAGGCAGGGGGCCTAGATAGTACCTGTGATTGGGCGTATGATTGCTAACGTGTTAGTAATCTTGCTTCCTCCAAGACTCATTCCTTAAATGCTAGCACTCGGTTGGGGGTGACCTGCAAAAGGTACTATGACGCTCAAGTAAGTACTCTGTCAAGAGTGTATTCTAGTAAATGGTAAAAATCATACCTTACACCTCTGAAGAGGGGTATTTATAATGTTGGTCATAGGATAAAACAACCAGGTATCAGTTCTTAACTGATTTGAAGCATAATCCCTAACTTATCAAAAAGTACAAATATATTTTATCTCTAATAAGTTCTTAGCTGATTCGTCAGAAATATTTCTTGTATATTTCAGGATGTGAGTGTGGCTTCTTAAGTGTTCTTGGATAAAGAGCCAAAACTACTTTTTTCATCAACTTCCTAACACAAAGATCGTTTCAACCCAGACTCAACTATCTACCATGTGTGGTAGACAATTTTACCATATGTTGGTGCAAAACTCTTAGTTATAAAAAATGTTACCAAAAAAAATAATTAAATTTAAATGGATTGCATTTAAGTCAATGTCCATATTCAAATTTAATAACAAAGAAAATTCAAAAAATTGAAAGTGCTAAATGACAAAAAATAATCTCTCAACTGATGTATTTTATTTTGGTATATTATATATTTTGAAAAATTATTTCCATTCTCACTAGCCCTGTCACATCAAAATCAAATATCTCAATAATTAATTAACATCAAATTCTAAACATTGAATACTATTTCATGTCTTCCGGTAATATTAGTCATTATCTAATCCATAATTTATTTTTCAATTTTGAAATATTAATTCGAAGCTTAACCCAATAATATCATAAATTTGTAAAGTTTTACAGTAAAATTTAGCAGCAAAAAATACTACAATACGAAACTAAAGTAAGGAAAAATATATCGAAGAATAGTTCAAATAGTTCTTTTAATAAACTAATTTAATATTATATAAATGAAAAATATTTATAACATCTTAAGAAAATATAATTTCTCAGTTGAATTAACACGATATTTGTTTCTCAGCTATTTACGTGTTTACGTAAAATTTTCTATAAAATTCAAATAATATGAGTGTCAAATTAAAAAAAAAAAACAAAAACAAAAACAGTCGACACCTCGTTGCAATCTTTCCGTTGTCGCTTAGCTCTCCAAATATATGTTAAAAATTTACATCCTATCTAATAAGTTTTAAATATAACATAATATATATATATGGCTTTTATTACTTGGATTATTATTGCGATTTATTTATATATAAGAAAAAAAAATCTAAATTCTTCGATAGTGGTTTTCATGGACTTTCTTCTAATTTGGATATGTTATTTAGGGATAAATCTTTTAGGAATAGGACTATATGATTTATTTACTTTTAATTAAATTTTAAAAAAAACATAAATATTGGGAACATTTTATATATATATATATATATATATATAAAAGTTATAAAATTAATTTGAATTTATTTTAATTTAAATGTTATTTCTTACAAAATAATAAATATAATATATTTTTGTAACATTCCAGAAATACATATAACTATTACAATACAAATCATACATGTTTATATAAATACAAATATTTACAATATAAATATTAAAAGAACATCCTAAAGTCTTCCAAAACCTCTAACACTGTAAGATTATTTTTGCTCATGTACATAGTACAATCATCACAATTCAAAACACAACAAGAAAAAATGTAAGCTAATAAAAATAAAATTTTATAATATACACAATTCAATGAAAAAGAGAAAACCAAATTACATTGATCAATTTCTCAATTATTCAATTTTCTTCAAATCTCAATATAAAACAATCACATAGATCTCACATGGATATACACGTTCAGGATATTCAACAAACAGAATAACAATTGTCGCCTTCCGAAATATCCGTAAAGTTGTTGGTATGAAGCCAGGACCAATTGGGTTGGGCTGACTAAACACATGTTTAGTGAGTGGGCTTAATCATTGTGTCCCTTTATTATCTCTATTTAAAAAGATCAATGTGCTTGTAATTTTGTACGCAACAGAAAGAAATAAAACCTAATAGGTGCTCGTGTGGATGTAGGTTACAGTTGGCGACCGAACCACGTTAAATCTTGTGTTGTTTATTTTCTGCAGTTGATTTGTGATTGTGTGTGTTGCTTCCGCGTGCGTTTTTCCCATCAAGTGGTATCAAGAGCTTTGGTTCGTTTACACACTAGAGATCTGATCAGCAGAAATTAATAGATGAGACGTGAAAATTGCGGTTGCAGTAGTGTCCCAAAGCTAGAGTTTCGCAGAGGCGGAAGCAGCATACCAAAGCTAGGGTTTTGCAGGGGTTGCAACAGCGTCCCAAGGCTTAGGGTTTCACAGCGGTGCAAGGAGGAGGCTCCCAAATCTGCCTCACAACAGCGGTGACCAGCGACGGTGGTGGTGCGGAGCGCCAATGCAGTGGGGACTACGACCAGGTTTGTTGGTGAGTGATTTTGGGTTGTGCAATTTTTGTGTTCTTGATTTTTTTTTTAAAAAAAAAAAGAAAAAAGATTGCCAAGATTTGAAATCAGTTGTACCGAGTATCTCGTCTAGTTATTTGAGATGACAAAAGAAGGGAGGTTCCGAATTGAAAAATTCGATGGTATAGATTTCAGTTGGTGGAAAATGCAAATTGAGGATTTGCTAGTTCAGAAAGATTTGGACGTGGCTTTGGGTGACAAGCCAGAAAAGATGTCTGATGCAGAGTGGGCAGGTTTGAATCGGAAAGTTATGTCCGTTATTCGACTCTCTTTGAGCAAGAATGTTGCGTTCAACATTTTGAAGGAGAAGACATCGAAAGGTATCATGGAAGCATTGTCTAACATGTACGAGAAGTCATCTGCTGCAAACAAGGTGTTTCTTTAGAGAATTGGTAAACACAAGGATGAAGGAAGACAGTTCAGTTATTTAGCACATCTCTTAGCCAGACTTATGTCAGTGGACATTAAGTTCGATGATGAAGTTCAAGTTTTACTACTGTTATTGTTTTTTCCTGACAGTTGGTCCGGAACGGTTACAGCAGTTATCAGTTCAACGGGATCCGATGGATTCACTTTTTGAGAAGATTTGTGATCTCATTCTTGGCGAGGACGTCCGAAACCTCTTAGTCTGTTGCGCGGAGAGCAGTGTGGATTCCTGGGTCATGGATTTTAGTGCTTCATTTCATGTTACCACCAACAGTGAAGCATTGCAGAATTTAGTTATTGGGGACTTTGGAAAGGTAAGACTAGCGGACAATAGAACACTTAAGGTTACGGGCATGGGTGACATAGTGTTGAAGACACCAGTTGGTTTTTGGACTTTGAAGAATGTCAAAGTTGTTCCAAGCTTAACGAAAAGTGTGATTTCTGTTAGGTAGTTGGACGAACAGGGACATGAAGTGAAGTTCGGAAATCAGCAGTGGAAGGTTGTCAAGGGAAATCTTGTCATGACCTGCGGAAGAAAGAGAGGTTCGTTGTATATGGTCGGATTACCGTCTGAGGGGGTGACCATCCCAGTTCAGAACATAAACAAAGTTCGGTTCACAGAATCTCGTGGGCAGAAGAGGGTTGTCTTTACAAGAGAGAAACCCAGAGACACATGTCAGATTCAGGATGAACGAGCAAGGAAAGGTTTAGGTAAACCAGTCAGAGGTACTTATGGCAGTGGGAGCACGGGTCGTGCTTCAGCTAAGGTTCCTAGACGACGGTGGGTTAGAAGAACCAGTATTCCAACTGTTGAAACTTCTCCATAAAATTTCTTGTTGAATAAGGAGAGTGTTTGTTCTCAGTGTTCCAGGATCCGGCAGTTCCTGTAAGTGGGAGTCGGTAGGAACAGAGAACGGGTCAGTGACTGACGTGTTAAGACTCAGGAGAGTTTTAACGAAGTCTTCAAAATGATTAAGAAGGCTGGTGTCAACTAGAGGTGGAACAATGAGTTTCGTCGACAGATTACAGAAGTATATGTACACAGTTGAAGCGTAGGTGAACATTGTTCCGTGACCTCAAGTGGGACATTATTGGGTATGAAGTCAAGACCAATTGGGTTGGGCTGACTATAAACCATGTTTAGCGAGTGGGCTTAATCATTGTACACAATTGAAGCGCAGGTGAACATTGTTTTGTGGCTTCAAGTGGGAGATTGTTGGGTATGAAGCCAAGACCAATTGGGTTGGGCTGACTAGACACATGTTTAGTGAGTGGACTTAATCATTGTGTCCCTTTATTATCTCTATTTTAAGAGATCATTGTGCTTGTAATTTTGTACGCAACAGGAAAGAAATAAAACCTAATAGTTGCTCGTGTGGATGTAGGTTGCAGTTGGCAACCGAACCACGTTAAATCTTGTGTTGTTTATTTTCTGCAGTTGATTTGTGATTGTGTGTGTTGCTTCCGCGTGCGTTTTTCCCATCAAAAGTAACTCCTACGTGAGACTAACACTTGATCTAATACCCAAGACTTAGATTACCAGCAAATCCAAGAGAAAGGATCAGGTTAAGTTCAATACAACCTAAGTCGTGCATCTTATATATCACGGTGTGCAAACTCATCCATCAACTTCTCACCACCTGATATCTTAGTCTATGTGACTTAGATCATCAATGAAGCTCGAAGATCTCTGTTACCACATAGGCATCAATACTTCATACACAAACAAACATCAGTCAATACATTATCCCAGATGTATGACTTCAATTTCATACCATTTTCATCATACAGTATCATTCAAAACGCGATCCACAACATTCAAAAGTCTATTTAACATATAAAAAAACAACACTTAAATACTAAACCATCAATTCTACAAGTTTAAATAATATATAAAAAAAATAACACAATATATAAATAAACAACATTCCTACAAGAGAAATTAAATATTGGGAACACGTTCTCTCCATATTAAGATCTTCTAGCCTAGAGTACTATTGAAAGTTAAAGTTGGTTTTTCTTACCTTAATTGCTTACTTTACAAGCAACCTTTAGAATTTTACCCCCTCGGTGTGAATAAGCTTCAAGATATAATGGTCTAATGCAAGTTATCCAAACATAATAGAAATTCAGTATATAGTAGAATAAGTTGAGAGGATTAATTTTCTCAACTGATTCCACCAAGATTGATGACTAAATCCTAAGGAAAAATGGAGGATAAGCAAAAATGAACTTACTCTGTTTGAAAATCTGATCGATAGAAATGTTCCTTAACTCCCCAGCTGCAGCGTGATGCGATAAGATTCTAAAATAGATTATGTATGGAGTGAGAAATGAAGAGAGAATGGAGAGAGTTTGTTAAGAGATAAATAAAAGTTACATGTGGTAGGGAGGTTATGTGCTTTCTGTTTTTTTTAGGCTATTATAGTTTCTAATACTATTTCTAAATAGAATATACTACACAACATATATTTATACAAACATATATATATATTATAAATATATATATATATATATATTATAAATATATATATATATATATATTATAAATATATATATACATATTATAAATATATATATATATATATTATTTTATAGTGATAGATTTATACATATATTTTTTTTTAATATTTTATAGTGATAGAATTCGATTTTCATAACTAAATTAGACCATGTATTCAAAATATCATGGTTGACTAAATAAAATCATATTACCTAAATTGAATTATTTCTTGAATATTGATAGTTTGTCAAAATATAAAAATAGGTTGTTAATGGGTGATGTAAAGTTAATAATTAATAACTAAATCCTACAAATATACTAAACAACTAAAAAAAGAAACGACACATTTAGATAGTAATGTGCGTGTTATAGTTGCTAATAACATTAACGGTTTTGGATCCTTGCTACTCTAATATAAATAAATTCAAAA
>Ga0123342_1007895_pt1 | contig 13782 bp, 16 predicted proteins | sample Turbeawhitnodule_FD_89960 | JGI IMG/M metagenome (GOLD analysis project Ga0123342, IMG submission 89960) | Root nodule microbial communities of legume samples collected from Mexico - Turtle bean Mexico white nodule | ecosystem: Host-associated > Plants > Roots > Nodule | place: Mexico: Nepantla...
CCAGATCCTCCCTTGAAGTTGGTAACGGCAACGACCTGCAGATGATCGTCTGGACCACGTCGCGGCAGAAAGTCGTGAGAATTACGACCACGGGAGGTCGAGGCGAGTCGCTCGCGCAGCTCGTTGATCTGGCCAAGGGAATAGAGCCTGCGGCCATTGCTGGTCAGTTCAGGCTGCGGGCCATCGCCCGCCAGGCTCATTTTTCTCAAGGTCGAATCGGATACACTGATAAGCTTGGCAGCCTCGCCAGATGTGAAACGGCGAAGTGTCTTGCTTGCGGTCGGCGGGAAAATCGCTTCGCTGATCGACTGCAGTTGCGAGCTGATCAACGAAGCATGGGCGCCGATCGTCTCGTCAACGGTTTTCTGCGGGACTACCCTTGTAGATCTCAGCGGCTTGCTCACGCTCAAAACTTCCATCACGGATAAATTGCGGTTTCGGTGTTTTCAGCGTGACGATTGCGGAATACCGCGATTCTTGCAAGAACTTAATAGTTAACAGAGTCTTAAGTCGACACTGCGCATTCCCTTTAATCGCCTGATAAGCCTGAAAATCCCGTTGGTTAGCTCAAATACGGTTGCTCTCGCCGGTCCCCATTTCTTGTGAGTGAAGCACCTGACTTGCTGACAAGGAATCTGCCCGGCTCTTGATTCGAGCCGAAACTGACGGAATCAGCCGCGACTCGCGAGGTGCAAAATTGCACATGGACTTCGCGCGTCCGCCGGGATCTGTCTCCTCAAGCACTCAAACGAGGAGACGAGCTTCCCATGCTTCAGTCGCACTCTCGCCTTGTCCGCAAACTCCAGGACGCACTCGGCGAACACCTTTGCATTGCCCTTGATGATCCGACGGTCGTCGAGATCATGCTCAATCCAGATGGCAAGCTTTTCATCGAGCGTTTGGGTCACGGCGTCGCGCCAGCCGGCGAAATGCAGGCGACCGCAGCCGAGACAGTTATCGGATCGGTCGCGCACGCTCTTCAGTCCGAAGCCGATGGAGAACGGCCAATCATCTCCGGCGAGTTGCCGATTGGCGGCCACCGCTTCGAAGGTCTCCTGCCTCCCGTCGTCAATTCGCCGACATTTACGATCCGCCGGCGGGCTTCGCGGCTCATTCCGCTCGACGACTATGTGACCTCGAAAATCATGACGGAAGCCCAGGCTTCGATTATCCGTAGCGCCATTACCGACCGGCTGAATATTGTCATCGCCGGCGGGACAGGCTCAGGCAAGACGACGCTCGCGAATGCGGTCATTGCGGAAATCGTTTCGGCCGCGCCGGAAGACAGGATGGTGATCCTCGAGGACACGACCGAGATCCAGTGCGCGGCCGAGAATGCCGTCTGCCTGCACACGAGCGACGCGGTCGACATGGCCCGGCTTCTCAAGAGCACGATGCGCCTACGTCCCGACCGGATCATCGTTGGCGAGGTTCGTGACGGCGCCGCACTGACCCTCCTGAAGGCCTGGAACACAGGACATCCCGGCGGTGTCACGACGATCCATTCCAATTCCGCCATGTCGGCACTTCGACGCCTCGAGCAACTGACATCGGAAGCCAGCCAGCAGCCAATGCATGCCGTGATCGGCGAAGCGGTCGATCTCGTTATCTCGATCGAACGCGCGGGGCGAGGCCGCCGGGTGAGGGAGGTCCTCCACGTCGAGGGGTTCAATGGCTCGCGCTATCAGACAGAACACTATCCGCAAATCGATGAGGACAGTCATGCTGCATAATCGCTATTTTCGTTTGGGAATTATCGGCGCATTGCTTTGCGCCTCGCTTGCCGAGCCAGCGCTCGCAGGTTCAAGCGGCGGAAGCCTGCCTTGGGAAGGTCCCCTCGAGCAGATCCAGCAATCGATCACGGGACCGGTCGCCGGATACATTGCATTGGCTGCGGTCGCGATTGCCGGCGGCATGCTGATCTTCGGCGGCGAGCTCAACGATTTCGCACGGCGATTGGTGTATGTGGTGCTGGTCGCGGGGATTTTGCTTGGCGCGACGACGATCGTCGGCCTCTTCGGCTCGACCGGCGCTTCGATCGGCGGCTCGTTTGTCGCCGACCAAATCGCGGTCCCGAATGCAAATCGGGGCGGGGGAGGGGAGGGGCGTCATGGCTGACGCAGGCGCCGGACTCCATCGCAACCGGATCCATCGCGCTCTGTCGCGGCCAAACCTTTTGATGGGAGCGGATCGAGAGCTCGTTCTGCTGACCGGGCTCGCTGCTATCATCCTGATCTTCGTCGTGCTGACCGTCTATTCAGCCCTGTTCGGCGTGGCAATCTGGATTGTTGTCGTCGGCGCGCTCCGCATGATGGCTAAGTCCGACCCGATGATGCGCAAAGTCTATGCCCGCCATATGCGGTATCGAGCGCATTACCTTCCGACCTCCGCGCCTTGGCGTCGATATTGAGGAGCTGTCGATGGTCGCTTTACGCACATTTCGATCGACCGGTCCATCATTCGCTGACTTGGTTCCCTATGCGGGACTTGTCGAAAGCGGCGTCCTTCTGCTGAAGGATGGTAGTCTAATGGCCGGCTGGTATTTTGCTGGTCCCGATTCCGAAAGCGCAACAGATTTCGAGCGAAACGAGCTGTCCCGTCAGATCAACTCGATTCTCTCACGGCTGGGTACAGGCTGGATGATCCAGGTCGAGGCCGTGCGCGTTCCGACGACGGAATACCCATCTGCTGAACGAAGCTATTTTCATGACACTGTCACGCGGTTGATCGACGACGAGCGCCGGCGGCATTTCGGTCAGGAACGAGGGCACTTTGAAAGCCGGCACGCGCTCATCCTAACCTATCGGCCGCCGGAGCGACGCCGATCGGGCCTGACCCGCTACATTTACTCGGATACCGAAAGCCGCTCTGCGAAATATGCCGATACCGCTCTCGATGCTTTTCGTCGCTCGATCCGGGAGATAGAGCAATATCTCGGCAATGTTCTCTCCGTGCAGAGGATGCAAACCCGCGAAGTTCCGGAGCGCGAAGGTAGTCGCGTTGCGCGCTACGACGAGCTCTTCCAGTTCATTCGATTTGCCATCACCGGTGAGAACCATCCCGTCCGCCTGCCTGAAATTCCCATGTATCTGGACTGGCTCGCGACAGCGGAGCTCGAACATGGACTAACGCCTCGGGTCGAGGGCCGCTTTCTCGGCGTGATCGCGATCGATGGGCTCCCGGCCGAAAGCTGGCCTGGGATCTTGAATAGCCTTAACCTCATGCCGCTGACTTATCGCTGGTCGTCGCGTTTCATCTTCCTCGACGCGGAGGAAGCTAAGCAGCGCCTCGAGCGGACCCGCACGAAGTGGCAGCAGAAAGTGCGGCCATTCTTCGACCAGCTGTTTCAGACGCAATCTCGGTCGGTCGATCAGGATGCGATGGCCATGGTCGCCGAGACTGAGGATGCGATCGCTGAAGCCTCATCGCAATTAGTGGCCTACGGTTATTACACCCCAGTCATCGTTCTTTTCGATGAAAGCCGGTCGGCGCTTCAGGAGAAGGCGGAGGCGGTTCGTCGCCTCATCCAGGCCGAAGGCTTCGGAGCCCGTATCGAGACGCTGAACGCGACCGATGCTTTCCTCGGCAGCCTGCCTGGCAACTGGTACTGCAACATTCGCGAACCGCTGATCAACACGCGCAATCTGGCAGACCTAGTTCCGTTGAACTCTGTCTGGTCAGGGCAGCCGTCCGCGCCATGCCCTTTCTATCCTCCAGATGCGCCACCGCTCATGCAGGTCGCGTCCGGCTCGACCCCATTCCGACTGAACCTGCATGTCGACGATGTCGGCCATACCTTGATTTTCGGGCCAACGGGCTCGGGCAAGTCGACCCTCCTCGCGCTGATCGCCGCGCAGTTTTGCCGATACGAGAGGGCACAAGTCTTCGCCTTCGACAAGGGCAATTCGATGCTCCCGCTGACGTTCGGCGTCGGCGGTGACCATTATGAGATTGGTGGCGAAAGCGGGGAGGGGGCCAAACTTGCCTTTTGCCCGCTGTCAGAACTTGAGACCGAGGCCGATCGGGCCTGGGCCTCCGAGTGGATCGAGACCCTCGTTTCGCTCCAAGGCGTGACGATTGCGCCAGACCATCGAAACGCGATTTCGAGACAGATTGGATTGATGGCCTCGGCGCCTGGTCGTTCTCTCTCGGATTTTGTCAGCGGCGTTCAGATGCGCGAGATCAAGGATGCCCTTCACCACTACACAGTCGACGGTCCAATGGGTCAGCTCCTTGACGCGGAGGAAGATGGCCTGACGCTTCGGCGCTTCCAGTGCTTCGAGATCGAGCAGCTGATGAATATGGGCGAGCGCAATCTTGTCCCCGTTCTGACCTATCTCTTCCGACGGATTGAGAAGCGGCTCGATGGCGCGCCGAGCCTCATCGTTCTGGACGAGGCATGGTTGATGCTCGGCCATCCTGTGTTTCGCGACAAGATCAGGGAATGGCTCAAGGTGCTGCGCAAGGCGAACTGCGCCGTCATCCTCGCGACGCAGTCAATCTCCGATGCTGAGCGCTCGGGCATCATCGACGTCCTCAAGGAATCTTGCCCGACCAAGATTTGCCTTCCGAACGGCGCAGCGCGGGAAACCGGCACCCGCGAATTTTATGAGCGGATCGGCTTCAACGAGCGGCAGATCGAGATTGTCGCGAATGCCATTCCCAAGCGTGAATACTACGTGACGTCGCCCGACGGCCGGAGGCTTTTCGATATGTCGCTTGGCCCAGTTACGCTTTCCTTTGTCGGCGCCTCCGGCAAGGCCGATCTAGCCCGCATCAGGGCGCTCTCGTCGACCCATGGCCAAGAGTGGCCAGGTCAATGGCTCATCGAAAGGGGGATCAGCCGCTATGAGTGAAGCAGTCCAGTCTCTAAAGCTCGGCAGATCGTTAGTAGCCGCGCTGGTTGCCGCCGGTCTTACCGCAACCGCCACTGTATCGTACGCAGGAGGTGCGGTTACCGGCGCGACCGAAATGACGCAGATGCTCAACAATGGTGAGCTTATCCATCGTGTTGGTCAGTCGACCGAGCAGATCAATAATCAGATCAAGCAAATCACGCAGCTTGCCGAGCAGATCCAGAACCAGCTCAATATCTACCAGAACATGCTGCAGAATACCGCCCAGCTTCCGAACCACATCTGGGGCGAGGTCGAAGGCGATCTGAACCAGCTTCGTGATGTCGTCAATCAGGGTCAGGGCATCGCTTTCTCCATGGGCAATGCCGACGATCTTTTGAAGCAACGCTTCAAAAGCTACTCGGATCTGAAGACAAACCTGCCGAACGCCGAGAGTTTTTCATCGACCTATCAGACGTGGTCGAACACGAACCGCGACACGATTTCCAGCACGCTCAAGGCCGCAAGCCTCACCGCCGATCAGTTCGACAGCGAAGAGGATACGATGGGCCAGCTGCGATCGATGTCGGAATCTGCAGATGGCCAGATGAAGGCGCTACAGGTCGGCCACCAGATCGCCGCTCAGCAGGTCGCCCAGATGCAGAAGCTCCGAGGTATCGTCTCGCAGCAGACGACGATGATGGGGACCTGGCTGCAGAGCGAACAGACGGACAAGGATCTCGCGCAGGCGCGCCGCGAAAAATTCTTCAATGCCGACATCCAATCCATTCCCTCCGGACAGAAGATGGAGCCCCGCTGGTGACCCGCCCCGCATTGATTGCATCTGTTTTCATCGTGGTCGCGGGGATTGTTGCGATCACCACAGTCGTTCTGGTTCGCGCCGTGCGCTCTGGCGCGCCGCAGATGAGTGAAGAACAACGCGAAACTCGTGAGAAGTTCTTTGGCACGGGCAAGACGCTGCCTCCGATCGAGAAGGGACAGGAGATGCGGCCGAAATGGTGAAGCGCGGTCGCAGAAGAATCATCCTGGCTGCGGGAATCGCCTTCCTCGCGTTGGCGGCGCCGGCGCTTGCCCAGCAAGGCCAAGTTCTGACGGAATTGGAGAATCAGGTCTCGACGGCTGCCAAAGGGTGGGAAACCACCGTCATGGATGCAGCGAAATCGCTGTTCTGGATCCTCGCAGGCATCGAAGTCGGCATCGCCGCCGTGTGGCTCGCGATCCAGGCAGCATCGCTGGACAGTTGGTTCGCCGAGCTCGTCCGCCGCATCATGTTCATTGGCTTCTTCGCCTTTGCACTCACACAGGGTCCAACTTTCGCAAAGGCAGTGGTCGACAGCTTGTTTCAGATCGGTGCCGGTGGTGGCTCTGCTTCTCCAGCCGAAGTCTTCGACGCTGGCATTCGCGTTGCGTCTCAGATATCGGAACAGGCTAAGTTTGGCGTCTTCGAGGACAATGCCCTGGCGATCGCAGCGGTGCTTGCCATGGGCATCGTCGTCATCTGCTTCTCTCTCGTTGCGGCAATCTTCGTCTCGGTCATGGTCGAGATGTATGTTGGCCTGCTGGCAGGCATGATCATGCTCGGGCTCGGCGGCTCATCTTTCACCAAAGACTTTGCGATCCGCTATCTCGTCTATGCCTTCGGGGTTGGGATGAAGCTGATGGCCTTGGTCATGATCGCCAAGATCGGCTCCAACGTCCTGCTTGGCCTCGCGCAGGCTCCAACAGCCGAAAGCGACCAATTCATCACCACGCTCGCGATTGCCGGCATCTCCGTCGTCGTCTTCATCATCGCGATGTATGTCCCGAACATCATCCAGGGCGTCGTGCAGGGGGCTTCGGTCTCGGGCGGAATGGAGACAATTCGGCACGGCGGACAGGCTGCATCGTTCGCGGCGGGCGGCGCGTTTCTTGGCGCCGGCGCGGTTGGCGCTGGTTTTTCCGCCGCGCAAGCAGCGCGCGCCGGTGGCTCCTCGGCCGCAGGTTCGGTGCTCAAAGGCATGGGCGCAAGCTTTAGCTCCGTTGCCATGGCGGCCGGCTCGGCTGCCAAAGAGAAGGCGATTGGATCTCCCGGCGCCTATGCCGGTTCCCTTCTTGGCCTGGCTAACGCGAAGCTCGATCAGGCAAGGGGCACTCCGCCCACTTCGGCGCCGCCTCCCGAAAGACCGGACAAACAATAATTCACGAACAGGATCGGACACATGGCAGGACAACCCGCACCTGAGAACCCGTACCTTGCCGCTCGGCAGGAATGGTCAGAACGTTACGGCTCCTACGTCAAGGCTGCTTCCGCGTGGAGAGCCGTTGGCATCCTGAGTTTGGGAATGGCTGTGATCGGCTTCGGCTACGCACTTTATCTCAGCACACAGGTCAAACTCGTCCCTTATATCGTTGAGGTCGACAAGCTCGGGAACACGGTTTCCGGCGGCTTCCCTCAGCAGATCGAATACGCGGACACCAGAGTCGTCCGAGCTACACTCGGGAACTTCGTGACCAGCTTTCGTTCGATCACACCGGATGCGGTGGTCCAGAAGCAATATATCGACCGCACCTATGCCTTGCTGCGAACGAGCGACGCCTCGACGCAGAAGGTCAACGCATGGTTTCGCGGAAATTCGCCGTTCGAAAAGGCGGTCAACGCGACTGTCGCGATCGAGGTCAACAACATCGTCGCGCTTTCGAACCAGACCTATCAGATCGACTGGACCGAGTACGAGCGCGACCGGAAGGGCAAGGAGGTGGCAACGCGTCGTTTCCGCGGCATCGCGACCGTCTCGATCACGTCACCACAGGACGAAGCAACAATCCGGCTCAATCCGATCGGCGTTTATGTGACCGATTTCGACTGGACCGCACAACTTTGAAGGCAGGATCTGCAATGAGGATCAAACACAAACGCGTCGCTCTTTGCTGCATGCTGGCGCTTGCCGTTTCGACCAAGGTCTCGTCCATGGCCATCGCGCAAAGCCTGACGACCAATGAGGCGAAGGCAACAAACCTTTCCGGTAAATGGCGTGGACAGGCAGGACTGGTCACCCGCGGCCCGGATGGCAAGGTGATCTTCCTCTTTGGTGAGACGCAACCCTCCGTCGTCTGCTCACCCTTGCAGGTCTGCGACATCGAGCTACAGGGCGGCGAAATCGTCCGCGATGTGCTGGTCGGCGATACGGTTCGCTGGAAGGTCGAGCCGGCAACGTCTGGCGCCGCAGGCGGGCAGGCGATCCACCTGATCGTCAAGCCGGCCGAGCCGGGGCTTGTCACGTCGATGGTGGTGACGACCTCACGCCGCACCTATCATATCCAGCTGAAATCACATCCCACACAATACATGGCCCGTGTCGGCTTCGAATATCCCGAGGATGCCGCCACAAAGCTCTCCGACATCAATGCCCGCATCCAGGCCATGACTGCCCCGGAGGGCGGTGTGGCTCCCGAGCAGCTCGCCTTCTCCTACTCGTTGAGCGGAAGCGCTCCCTGGCGGCCAAAGCGAGTCTATTCCGATGGGCAAAAGACCTACATCCAGTTTCCGCGCGCGATCTCTGGCCAGGACGCGCCGGTTCTCTTCGTGGTTTCGGGCGGGCAGAACCGCATTGTGAACTACAGGATGAAAAACGACATGATGATCGTCGATTACAATATCGACAAAGCGATCTTGATCTCTGGGGTTGGCTGGAAGCAGCAGAAGATCACAATCCGGCGGGGAGGCTGATCCATGCAGCTATACCGCCTCATTCCGATTGTGCTCGCCCTTGGCCTGACTGGATGCCAGACGGCAACCGACGGGCTCTCCACCAGCGTTGCACCCGCTGTCGTCGCAGGGCCCGCCGCGGGCGCTATTGCCGGCGACATGGCAGGTCGGTTCGCCGAGCAAGCCGGATCGACGTCTACGCCGATTAAACTGCATAAGGATGCGTCTGAATTCTCCGTTGCACTCGAAGCTGCACTGAAGGGTTGGGGATTTGCCGTCCTCGCCGATGACAAGAGCGCCAGCGCGAAGGATGCGCCCAAACCCGTCACGTTGGCCTATTCGATCGCCGCCGTCGATGGACAAGTGCTGGCGCGGCTTTCGACTGACACGATGGAGCTCGGCCGAGCTTACTCGGTCAGCAACGGTGTGGCGACGCCGGCAAGCCCCCTTTCCCTGATGAAGCGAAACTGACAGGCGGAGACGATCATGGTCCAATCGCTGCAACTGGGAACGTCAAATCAGTCTGCTGACGAGAAAGGGATGAAGCGCCTCAATCGCGTGCCTCTGTTCGTCGGCATCGGGATCCTGGTTCTGTTCCTCGCCGTTCTCGTTTACGGCCTCTCCTCACGTGGATTGAGGTTTGGTCAGCACGACCCGAACGATAGCGGGTCTGGCACCCCGGCCTCGACCTTCGCCGATCAGTTGAAGCGGGGTGTCAAAGACGGGATTATCGGAGATCGAGAGGAACAGCAGCCGGTGTTTCAGCCAACTCCCGTCCCTCAGCAGCAGGAAGCCAACCGTCCTGTGGAGGCGCTACCAAAGGTCGAACCACGGGAGCCGCGCAGGTCTCGCATGGAATCGGACGAGGAGTGGAACGCCAGGATGCTTCGCGAGCAGCGGGAACAGATTTTTCGCGAGCAGCAACGTCAGCGCATGGCAAGCCTGCAGGCGAGGGGGGCGGCTCTCGACTCGCCGCTGAAGGTCGACATCGCCGATGTCTCGGCACAAGCGCCGGGCGCCGCGTCTGCTGGGGCGCGTCAATCGAACACCGCGCCCAGCGGCGCGCAAGATCTCTATGCAGCAGCGTTGAGAGCAGGTGCTGCGGGCCAGGTCGACCAGAACGGACAGGCGTCCAAGGAGGATTTCTTCAACGCAGATATCAAGGATCTCGGCTATCTGCCCAATCAGGTCGTGCCTCAGCAGTCGCGTTACGAACTCAAGCGTGGATCGGTAATCCCCGCGACACTGATCACTGGCATCAATTCCGACCTACCGGGTCGCATCACTGCCCAGATCAGCCAGAACGTCTATGACAGCGCGACCGGGCACTACACGCTGGTGCCACAGGGCACGAAGCTTCTTGGTCGTTACGACAGCAAGGTGTCGTTCGGCCAGAACCGCGTCCTCGTCGTCTGGACCGACATCATCTTCCCGAATGGTTCGACCCTTCAGATCGGCGGTATGGCCGGCACCGACGCGGAAGGCTACAGCGGTTTCAACGACAAGGTCGATAACCACTACATCAGGACCTTCGGTTCGGCCGCGCTTGTCGCGCTCATTGGGACAGGGATTGACATGTCGATGCCTGAGAGCTCAACGCTTGCAACACAGGACACCGCCTCGGACGCGGCGCGTCGGAATTTTGCTGAAACGTTTGGCCGTGTCGCCGAGCAGACCATCTCGAAGAACCTCAACGTCCAGCCAACGATCAAAATCAGGCCAGGTTACAGGTTCAATGTGCTCGTCGATCAGGACATTATTTTCCCGGGCAACTACGGGGGTTAATGTCCGCCCCGGCCGGGCTCACAAGGACAGGGAGACAGTCGATGGTCGATAGAATGTCAGAGCGTGCCAAGGACGATCTCGACCGTGTGGTGGAACAGCTCTACGCTATCGCGCCTGAGGTTGATAGGCTTTCCACCGACTGTGCGAATGCCCTGCAGTCAAACATTCATGCTGGCGGCGACTACATTTCACAGCGTACGATCAAGGCATTCTCGGAAATTCGAGAGGCGATTGCGCACCTCTATTCTGCTGGGCACGACGTCATGGAGGAGCGAGACCGCTTTTTTGGAAGGCCGACTACACGGGCTCAGTCCCGCTGAGTGCCAGTTCGCAGATCCGTGTGCGCCACGCTATTGCTTAACAGCCAAGAAAGCTTTGGCTTCGTCAGTCAAAACCAACGCCGGTGTCCCGTTGAAAGCGACCTCTCTAACAAGGTCCTTTTGCTCCAGCGCTTCGATAGTCTTGGTCGCGACCCGCCGGTCACCGATAAGCCAAGCGCTTCCTACGCGCCTTTGGCGTCTGAACTTCGCTATCGCAGTCAAAGCCTCCAGCGAGGTTTTCGTGATGGATGTGGCGTCAGTCTTCATAATGCCGATCCGTTTTCGCGCAATGTTCACGTAGGTGCCGGACTGAACGCGTTCAAGGTGGTGTCCGTTCCTTGTAGTGCTGCGGGATGTTAGACGTTTGAGAGTCGAGTCGCGGAGAGGGGAAGAGCATGCCGTTTTACAGAGTGACCTCTCACACCTTGCTCATCGAAGCTGACAATCCCGCAGAGGCTGCGATGAACGCTTATCGCATGTTCGAAGACCGGACGCCCACCAACTTTGAGGTTGTCGGCCCTGATACCGAGGTCAACTACGTTCATCTCACTCTTCAACAACAAGAGCAGGCGATCACGACAGCATTCGCAAAGCGATCTGCGTTTTAGGCTTCCGGCTGCCGTGACCGCGAGGCTAGTGTCATGGTCACGCAAAGTAAGAGGCCAGTCCATCCTGCAAAACTGCAGTGGAACTGTCGTCAGCCAGTAGGTAAAATAATCCGCAAGACAGTACGCGACCTCCTGCTCGATTCTCACGTGAGCGAAGTTGTTAGCGGATGCCGCAGGCAGTGCATGAGGGCGTTGGGAGAAATTATGGATCACGAGAGCAATGATATAACCTCGGACATCGACTTGCGGCCGATTGTCGGACTGCTCTCGAAGGAGCCCGAGCACGTTATCGAAATCCTGACGGTCGATGCGATCAAGAAGCACCGCACGCTGGTCGATCGTGCCGAAAGACTGTTCCAAATCGCGCACACGGATGACCGAGGCGACGATAAAGAGCCGAGTGAGGCTCATGTAGCCTATTTGGAGGCGACGATCGAAATGCACGCGCAGATGTCTGCGCTCACAACACTTCTCAACATCTTGGGCCGAACACCGGAGGTTTGATCAAATGAGGCCGCGTCGGATTGCCTGAGCCACGAGCTGCGTGTTGTTGCAAAGGTCATAACGACGTCTGGCCTCGGCAAGCGCGATGCGTACAGTGTTGTATTTGACGTCCTCAATTTTGGCTGTGTCTTCGACCGTTTTGCCAAGCGAAAGCCAACGCGTGTAGGTCGCCTCCTTCGGAGATAGATAGAACGACTCTTGGATTGAAGGCGTTACCTTCAACTGCTCAATGCGGGCATGTAGCTGCCCAACCGCAGACGATGCGGCGATCGGATCGATTTCCTGCCATCCTCTCAGAACCTTTTTGGGCGAGACGAAGCTGAGCACTGAAATTCCTCCATTGGAAATCGCAATCGGAATGGTGACGCCTGATCGGATCCCAAACTGCGATGCTGTCTCATAAAAGGTGTGATCCTCAGGCATAGCCCCGTCTTGTTGCGCTCCTGACCAGATAAAGGCGCGACGAGACTGCTGGGCTCGCTTGATGATCGGATGACGCTGCTCCTGGTCCAACTTTCGGCTGCGTTTCAGCCAATCAGGAGACAGGTTTGATATCACGTAAAAATCACCCGGTAGCAGTTTGGCGTAGTCGTAGCCTGTGAATTCGAACCGTTCTGCCAAATCTGCCAGGGCGGTCTTTAACGTTGCCTCATCGTGCGCGACAGCGCCGATCTCTAGAAGCCTCGCGACGAGTTGGTTCATCTAAATGCCCTCCATTCAGTGCTGGTCCTCGGGTACTGCGCCTCATCGCTACACCCGAGGACCTGAACGCTCCTGCCTGACCTCGTTGCCAATGTTAAAGCGCGAACGCCAACTCAGCCTAAGGTTGATTCATTTGCTTGCGCATGTCGATCACTCGCTATGCGTTTATGCAAAATTTATCCAACCTGAATTCGATAATCGGTGATTGAGTGATTTGGCACGATGTAATATGAAGTGCAGCGAAACGAAACGAAATCAGAACTGGTAATCGATTGTTTCAGAACGGGAAATTATTTCTACCACCGCCGAATGACGGCAGTGACTGGAAGGAATTGTTCAAGAGACTGGCCGCGGCGGGCGCAGGCAGAGTACTCGGTGAAGACGGGTTTCCAGCTGGCCCATGGACGCCTGAGCTGCTTGCCGAGGCGATCTCACAGATCGATTCAAACCGCGTTGGGGTTGATCTGAGGACGGTTCAGCTTTGGTTTCAGGAAAACGATAGGGGAGTCAGCGCCGCCAACATTCGTTGGCTTGCGAGGGTTTTTGGATGTGATGATCCGGAGGACACAGCGGCATGGCAGGTCGAGCTAAGTGCGGCTCAGGCGCGGCTGCAAGCCAAAAGACGGGATGCGAAAAAGGTAAACAGCCGTGTGCCCGAACCTTCAGATGTGTCGCCGGCCCCCACGACGATCGACGAGCACTCATCATCGGTCGATGCTCACCCCGGCGTTGATGCCGAACCCAATCGGAAGAAGAAGCGTTTCAGTCTAGCGCGACAATCGGAAAGCCTTTTTAGCGGCGGGTCGCCTCTGAACTTGCCGGCGTCTGTGTTTGCGGGCGCCTCCGCTCTCGGCTTTCTGTCCTACATTGTTGGGATCCACAGCGCGGTATACCTCCGCGCAGATAACGTGGCGAAAGAGGTGGGATTTCTTTGGGCGCCGAATTGGACCTTCCTATTCATGGTGCTCTTGCCACTGTTTTTCGCACTGGTAACAGAGCTACTCGCCTACTGGACAAAGGAAGGTCGGGTGAGGCTCTGGGCGGCCGTCGACAAAGCCGCAGGCGATGAGGATTGGGCACGGAATGTGGAGGCGTCCTCCTCTTCCTATTGGGCGGTATTCTTGATCTGCGTGTTGTTCGCCGGCGTTTTCCAGTGGATTGGCGTGTGCCTGATCCCGCTGTTGGAAGGCAGCGCGGACTACGCGACAAGTTGGGGGACCCTGGCGATTGTGCGACCAGACGTTATTTCGGTCCCGGTGTCGATCGCGTTCACCGCGCTCGCCTACCTCTACATGAGCCTTTGCTTTTATCTATTTTTCGCG
>Ga0123342_1007896_pt1 | contig 13781 bp, 3 predicted proteins | sample Turbeawhitnodule_FD_89960 | JGI IMG/M metagenome (GOLD analysis project Ga0123342, IMG submission 89960) | Root nodule microbial communities of legume samples collected from Mexico - Turtle bean Mexico white nodule | ecosystem: Host-associated > Plants > Roots > Nodule | place: Mexico: Nepantla...
AATAAATAACTTTAAAAATAAAAAAACACACAAACAATAAAAAAAAAATATATATATATATATATATATATATATATATATATATATATATATATGTGTGGATTTTATGATTTATGGATGGGTTAAAAAAATGATTATGTTAAACTGAACTCTAACCCAAACACACCAATGTGACAACAAATCTTAAGATTCGGAGAGAAAAAGCAACTACCACCCATTTGGATTTGAGGAAAGAGACTTTTTAAACCATAATAAATGAAGGTTTAAGCTTTCATTAAAAAAATGATATTGTGTATTTATTTTAAGATCATGGTATCCCGTTTAATTACACTTTATTTTTATGTAAGATCTATTAAGCAAATATATGTACTGTTAGCTCTCCAAGATATAGATATTAAGAAAGGAATGGTTAAATATAGATGTTTTTTTTTAGTTTTTAGCAGATTTTTGGATGTTGATTTGGATAATTAAAATTTGATATAGAATTAGTCTACATATTAGGCTATAGAAATATTATCAAAATTTAAAAGGTTATAAAATGATTCAATCTAAACCCTAAAAAAAATCATGATTTCATGATTTCCATTTTGTAGAAATAAGTCTATGTAAGCTTAACCTATTTGATATTATGTGACATGATTTTAATTAATTTTTTTATCAGTGATAAAAAAAAAAAATCATGGTTTCCATTTTGTAGAAATAAGTCTATGTAAGCTTAATCTATTTGATATTATGGGACATGATTTTAATTATATAGATGTGAGATTTAGATATGCAAATTGATGTTTAAACCATATTTTGGATATTATTTTAAAAGAGAATATTTGTACCATATTTTGGATATTATTTTAAAAGAGAATATTTATGAAAAAAAAAAAGCAAGTTGCAAAGGTGAGTGAGTGAATGAGGATGAGGATGAGAATAAGATGAGATTGCCACGTTTGTGAAGGAAGTATCCACTTTGATAGCTCATATTAATGCAAATGATAAACCCTAACATCTATCTTACACTTCTCTTTTCTCTTGATAGAGATAGCAAGATAAAGTGTATGTGATCCTTTAATTATCTATTTATATATAATTTTTTAAATTTTGATAAAAGAAAGTCCTGTCAAACTTTTCATTGATATTCTTTTGTACCAAACATCATTTCCTCAAATGATCCTAGTCACCACTCATCTTTTCTAAGACTAAAAAGCTGTCGGAAACTCCCTCTCTAGTGTTACTCACCTTTTCTCATAACATTCTAAATTAACCTTTCTCATACACTATTCCTTTATGGTATATATACAATTTCTTTCTCATGCTTTAATCAGGAAAGTAAATAACATTTCATGATAAAAAGTTAAAAACCCTTTATATCTTTATATATACTTCTTTATATTTCACTACAAAGAAAAGTATTAAATAAAAAGTAATTTTAGTGCTATAATGACTAAATTAGAGACTATTTTATAGATTAAAAATGTTATTGATTTCTAAATTAGTTTTTACTATTGATAAATAATTTATAAATTGGTATCTAATTAGCTACCAAGATTTTAATCACCAATTATTTAGATTCTAAATTTGGTAGCAAAAACCTCGGTAGTTAATTAGATACCAATTTAGAAACTTTTTATGAATAATAGAAACAAATTTAGAAACCAATAATTTTTTAATCTTTAAAATGGTCTCTAATTTAATCACTATAACATCTAATTATTTTTTGTCTCTAAAATTAATTTTTATTTAATAATTTTTTTTTAATGTTTTTCAGGAATAATTTTATCTAAATTATTAATTATTAATGAATTCTTAGTATTCATTTGTTCATTTGGATAGAGATAGATACAATATCACAGGTTAGATTTGACTTTATTGGGTAAAACAATCGTCCACTAATTTTATTACAGTATTGAGAGATAGAAGAAAAACAAATTAGAACAATTTATTTTACCATCAATAAATACATAATGTTATAGGAAGAGTTGAAAGAGGGGTTTAGACAATAACGTTGAACAATTGATTAATTTCCGTTTATGGTGTTTTTTTAATGTTTAGATTTTGATTCTTAACCAAAAATTATTAGTAAAAGATTATTCGACATTTAAATAAATATTTAATATTTTGGTGTAATTAATGTTGTAATAATTATGTATCCTTTACACCTATTTATATATCAGATACCTCACATAAAGCGATTAACATTTTATATTACTTAATTACGGTATGATTTACAGATAAATTATGATGAAAGTTTAAACTCTAAAACAAACAATATTTTAAATACAATAATTAACTCTAATAATATTATTTTGTGGAAAAGTTAGTATTAACAAGTACAAATCCAATAAAAAATGATAATTTTATCCAAGGATATGTTATTAGTGATTATATGTGTACTATATTATATTGTCTGTTTCTGCTTTATTTCTTTCTATATATACATCTTTTTTTTGTCCAAAGAATTTAGGCTCACGTGAGCATATTTTGATTGTTTGATCCTTTGTGTCTTTGATCGATGTTTCCCAATTTGACATCATCGTAAAAGATTAAATAACCCCACACCTACGTCTCAAATTATTTAAAACAAAATTTGGATGCATTAATGCACAACCAATATTGGTTTATTTTACTTTTAATTTTTAAGCTAAAAGTTACTTCTAAAGCATCTTCATTAAAGTTTTAAATTAAATCAAATACTTCAATTCCTGCATATTTTATTACACTAGTGAAATTGCGTGTCAGAATGATGAGTCTCACTCAAGGATAAGCTTAAAATATGAGCCAAGATTATTGTACATGCTTTAATTTTTTAGCATATGCTTCAAATTGAAAATTATGTATTACTTACCTATCCGTTTTAAAATTTAGATCTATGATACAATTTATTTTTAAAAAATATTTCAGTAAAATGTATATAAATTATAATTATACTCCATTTTTAAAAATGTATACACACTAAAAAAAAAAAAAATCATTAAATAGAAATCAATTTTAGAGATAAAAAATAATTAGTTGCTATAGTGACTAAATTAGAGATAATTTCAGAGACTAAATTTTTTTATTTATTTTTAAATTAGTTTCTATTATTGTTAAATGATTTCTAAACTGATATCTAATTAGATACCAAGGTTTTTGTTATCAAATTTAGAATCTAAATAATTGGTAGTTAAAACTTTGATAGTTAATTAGATACCAATTTAGAAACTATTTAACAATAATAGAAACTAATTTAAAAGAAAAAAAATTAGTCTATTAAATGGTCTATAATTTAGTCACTATAACAACTAATTATTTTTTTTCTAAAATTGATTTCTATTTGATGATTTTCTGGTTGTCACATAGAAAGTTTATATGTTTGATAGGATAAGATATCCACACTAAAAATTTACAATTAGGAAACAATATAATTGATAAATTGATAAAATAAATACCAAGAACATTTTTTTTTATCTTTGAAAGGATAATATATAGATACTAAATACCTCTATGTTTTTGTAATTACAAAACAATATGATTAATTAATAGTTATTTATCGTAAATAAGCTTGATTGGAATCAATCAAAATGTTTCTTAAAAGGAAAAATGATGTATATTTTTGTGTGTGTGAAATAATAGTAGTGAATAATTATGACTCCCTTTAAGGCTTAGCCCCACATATATATAATATCTAGAAGGCCTTATAAGTCTTATCCATTTGTTTTAAAATTGAAACGAGAGGACGAGATTCGTGAACACTACTTTGCAAACATTGAATCTTCAATCTTTCAAATGAAAACTTTATTCCTCAATGTGTAAGGCCAAAAACATTCATACATATATTTTTTTTCTTTATTATTGAGACCACCAAAGTAAATATATTCTTATTGCTTCATTCATCTCAATACGCTACACTATTAATTATGATTCATGACTATGCAATTTGTGTTAAAAAATCACTTTCCCATACCCATGTTCAGTCCTAGAATATGTATCAAAAATCCCAAATAAAAAATAAAAGTATTATCTTTATTTTAAAATTTGAATACATATTCATCACATTTTTCTTATCTTATTCTTATTGACACTAAAACTCCAAATGACTCCATCCAAATAAATGTCATATATGTCAAGGGAATGAAAACAATTAAAATGACATTTATAGGTGGAACGTACATATCACAAAATAAAATAAAATTAAGTGAAACATATATTTTGCTGAAAGATTAGGAAATTTTAATATATTTATCTTTTATAGTTCACGAAATATACAGCGAATATTATCTTCATTAATTTATTTATCCAAACCATGTGAAAAGGATATATATAGGGTAATGTTTTCCCCATAATCATGTTAATTATTATTCTTTATATGAATTCCAATAATTTAATACATAGCATAACCATTGAAAACGATATTTGACTCCGTTGTTACGTGCTATTCTCCATAGAAAACTTACATAATAAAGTCTTCATTACATATATAAAAATGTTTCTTTCACTATCAAAACGTAAAGTTCCACTAAGCTTAAAATTAAAGCTAATCATGATTCAATGCATTGTAGAGTTTTCCGTGTTTGATATATCTGTTCTGTTTCGCGATTTGGATACTTTTATTTTTCTCTCATAAAATTGGTAAAGTTGAATACAGAGACAAAATGAACCAGACATAAAGCTTAAACAAATTAAGGAAGTCTCAATGTTATGATGTCCTTCAGGTAAAAGGAACACATACAAAGGTTGAAGTTCAACAAACGTACTTTTTCCTAGTTAAAGGGGGCACCATCACCAACCATAAATTTTCATCAAATAACACTCTCACATACTCTCATTACAAAAATATCGTGTATGTAATGACAATATTATAAATATATCACTGTTTATATGTGTGAAAATATTACAGATTAGACTGTCACAAAGTATAATATAATAGTCTAATATGAACTATTATAATATTTTTTTTTCCACAAGATATCCCTTATAGTATCGTCACCGCATTAGAGTTTAACCATCAAATTCGAAAAGGATTGATATGGTTTCTCTATGCTTAGGACACTAGAATATCGAACCGTAAATAAAGAAAGGCATGAGATAAAAACAAATATTCATTATGAGACCCTAATTCTCGATTGGTGAGGACACCAAAGTCCTTTGCCCTCCCTTGCATAGATTTTAAGTATCATATAAGCAATTAATTTGGGTTTGAAAAAGTAGAATATGAACAAATAAAATGAGCAGCACATTATTAAAGATAATGGAGTGGGAGATTATGGTTTCAAACTGAAATAATTAGGTGCCAAAACAGATTCGACAGTGACATCATGCATTAAGAAAACTCCATGCACATTGGTTAGTGATATAGCCATTGACTCACGAACAATACTTTATTAGGTATTAGTTAAAGAATTGAACTTTGAACCAACATTAAACTTGTCCCTTTTTCTACTACCCATGCTTCCTTCCTTCAAGTCTTCATAATTATTGATCAATACCTTAGCGGATTAGTTAAGAACCGTCCTTTGTTTTTATTTTTGGTGAGTTGTATTCAACAAATGACACTTGTTTTCCTCATTCCCACACAACAAAAACTAAGTCCCCAACCAATCTTGACTAAAACTTTTCCCTCAATTTTTTGTTGCATTTTTAACACTTGTTAGCAAGCAAACCTACCATCATATCTCTCACCAAAGTATCAATAATTTTCCTTGCCAGAGAAAGTCGAGTGGTCCAAAGCTGAAAAATACAAAGATTTTTGCTGAATTTATGGGACCATGCCTCTGCCTTGGAATTTCATCAATAACCTCTTTTCTAGTCTCTGCCTCTGAAGCACTATTGATGGAAACCACCGATCAACTATAGGCAGTTTTCTATGTTTTGTTGCGTAAGAACCTCACTCACTCACTCACCCTTGTTGGTAATTGTGGCTCAAATTTTTTAGTTAACAAGTTTGCCTTCTAGTTTGGTCAATAAATTCAAAGTAACTTGTTTCTGTACATCCCCCAAAATCTCATCTGGTTTAATAGTTTAGGCTAAAACAGATAACCTTAATGATCATAATAATAATACCATCACACTTAAAGTGAGAACACAATTAGTATACTAATAGGCCAAGGACTAAGTTAACTCTTACCAATTCAAAAAGTTGTAATTGAGACTATAGTATTGTGTTAAGTAACAAGTTTCAATTAAAGTAATGTTATGCAGACCCTTTTGACTGTAATGCACAATCAATAAAACTGTAGTCATTCAAAGCCATTTATCCCAACTAACAGAAAATTCCATTAGTTAATCTGAAGTCTGAACCATAATGGATTGATGTGATATAAAGAAATTACAGCATCATGAGACAAACAAACTCTATCAGTTTTTGTTGGAGACCATATTTAACACGAATCAGATACACACACTCATCCACATCTCTTAGTTTATGTGTATCTTAATCTAATCAATTGTGTTATGATATTTGAAAAGGAGAAGCCATGCAAAAACTAGAAGCAGACAAAGGTAGCTTTCCTTTGCGAAATTGTCGGAAGATGAGGTGTGATGTTTAGTTACGACTTATCTGTAATGACTTAGATTCAATCCAAAAAACCATTATTTGAGCCACAAAACTTTAGAAAGAGAGGAATTTCGTTGTCACCACAAAAACACATCTAAACGAACTTTGCTGGCTTTTGCTGTGGCCATCTGCATAAACGGCTCCACGTCTTGTCATAATGGGGTTTCATATTTTGTTTTCCTAAGTAACTTTCATCATAATCCAATATAATAGTAACCAGCAAGATCAATTCACACTTCTAGATCAGACTTTATGCTATGTTTCTTTTATTTATTATGTTTTGTGGAATGATTGGTATAACACGGAAGTTCTTAAGGTTGAATCATGTTTAATTGTTTGCACTTACTTTTAATATACGCAAATATTTTTGTTTATTCTGGTTTGGTGCGAGTGTAGTAGGCAAACACATTTTTCATTCACCTTCTTATCTATTCCCTACCAATTATTATTATTATTATTATTATCTTGTTTGATACACAATTAATCTATTGTATAGCTTATTTTATTCATATGAAACATGCTTGTATTTTACCAATGATTTTTGTAAGTTGACTGAATAAAAAAATTAATTTCACCAGTGTTTAGCTGCTATTAACTCATGAATTGTATTTACAAACTTTGTATTAATTGTTCGAAAATATTGAGATTTTAATGAAAGGTGTATGAGAAATTTTGATGTTTGACTAGGTGGTGGTATTTATGATTGTGGGTTGGAAAAGAGAGTGGTGGGACAATGAATAAATTTGAGTTAGGTGATGAAGAGGAGTGAAGAGAAGTGTTGCAACTTGCAACATCCTATTCCCATCAAAAAGACCTCACAAGTCAACAAATAATAATGCACCATTGCAAGTTCTTATGAATCTTCTAATTTCTTATTTGCTACTTTCTAACATATCTTTGAAGTGGGTGCGGATTAGAAACCCAAACATTTTTCCACAACAAGCCTTCTAGTGATTTGGGTTCATATCTATTCAAAGTTTGGGTATTTCTTCCTGCACCCCTAACTTTTCTTCCTGCACCCCTACATTCTTTGAAATATCAGAATTATCTTTGATAATTTTAGGTGATTCTGGAATAGGAATTTCGTGAGAAACAGGTGTTTCTGGAATATGGTTCCATAAACAAAGTGTGTTTCCAGAATAGGAAATTTGGAAGACAAAAAACCATTTCAGAATATTTTTTTGGAAACACATTTTTTTAATTTTTAATTTTCAGAATGATAAATCTGAAATTCATAAAATTTGTTCCAGAAAGTATGTTTCGGGAAAGAGTACTCTGGAAGTCACTTTTAAAAGGGATAAAATGATCTTTTACGAAAAAAATGGGTTGCAGGAAGTGATTTGTTGGAGGTGTAGGGAGAAACACCCTCAAAGTTTTCTGAGTGCTGCAAGATATTAGGCCCAATATTTCATTCAATTTAGGTTGCCCCTCTAAAGTTTCTTCCCCAATCCCATAACAGACAATTGTTTCCTCCACAATAAATTTAGATCACTGTTACGAAATTACCAAAATACCCTCTGTAGTTTTTCAAAATCCAACATATTTTTTGGATTTTGTTTTCTGAAATTATTTTTTATATTCTGAAATTGCTTTTCCATAATAAGATTTTGAAATTTTATTTCCAAAACGCAAAAATATATTCTAAAATTTATTTTTCAGGGTGTATTTTTAATTCTGAATTTTTAGATTTGAAATAAAGAATAATTTTAAAATTCAAAAAATTGATTGTATACAAATCTAAAATCATTGGGTGCGGAAGCAATTGGCTCGTAATATAAAAAAGAGCAAGGTGAACCTCCCACAATACTTGATCATCAATTTAGAATTATATTCTGGAATATAATTTGAGACACCTTTAAAATATTCAGACCATGACTATGTTATCTAATTTAATATTATCATATTTTAGATGATGTAATCTAAAATTATATTTTAAATTGCATAATTTTATTTTCAACATTATCCAAAAACAAGATTACATAATTCTATTTTGTATTGCCAATTTAGACTATTTTCTGGATTATATAATTTAAAAATATATTTTAAATTGTGTAATTTTGTTTCAAATTATTTAATTTAAAATTATATTTCAGATTATATAATTTATAATATATTTCAAATATATAATGGTAAGAGCATATAGGCAATTTTTTATATTATGGAGTGGAGAGGAAAGCATGAAAAGAAGAAATAACTTTCTTTATGAAGGTAACCGCTTGGAGTGAAATCGGAATAAGGTAGTCGTTCAACATCAACGCTACCATTGTAGCAGCCCCCCACCTTCAACATCACCACCATAACAAACACCTCCCACTTTCAGTGTCTCCGCCACAACAAGAAATAAAAAAAACCTCACTCACCTTTGTCGCTTAAGAACAAAGTGTGACAATAACAGTAGAAGTGGAAGGTGTTGTACCAGTGATGCTAGAGATGACGGACGAGGTACTATAAAGGTGGCATAGAAGTGGAAGTTCCTACAGGGAATTATGTTTCTTTTTTTAAAAATGTTTTGACATTTCAAATAAAGAGAGACAATCATATATCATTATATAAAAAAAAACTATAAAAAAATATAAAAATATAAAAAGACTAGATAAAAAGCTTATATGTTAAAAAAAATATATGAATAACTTATATATATTTATAAATAATTCTAAAAATAGAGTATGAAACTATAAACTATAATTTGAAACATAGTTCTTTTGATGAATTACCTATTTATATAAATCTAGAATCCAAAGTAATGGTGTTCCTCGGAGGGAGTCACACGTTCATGTGTTGTCCCTTTCCCTTTCTTTCCATGTCCACTCATATCCCAAATATCACTATTTTTCAATCTTCCTACTTTAACAACTTTTTCTTACACCTTCCGATTATGTTAATTAGTTATTTTTTTCATATTTATATTAAAAATTACGCATCAATTATAAATAAAGATATTTTATAATATATATAATAAATGAATACACTATGTGCTATAAATTTAAGTTAAACTTAACTCCTAATTTTTTTTATACACATTGTTATTAAGTAAAAAGTATCTTTTATTTGAATGGTTAGCACAGTATTTTACCGTTTGATACCTCAGTCTTATATAAGGAGAGAGAAATGGAGGGGGCCACAGACAGGAAATGAAAAGTACCAAAACTTTGGACTTACTTCATATTATTAGAGACACCAAAAAACGGTTTCATCACTGTCCCTTTCACCCATTGGAGTAGTGATTTACAACTCACATACTTAGCCTACTTCACTATCCTTCAAAATACCATATTATCAATTTCTTAACACATCTCAACATCATGCTTCAAATTAACATAAATCTTCTCCCATCTTTCATACCTATCAAGAGATGCAAATTCTTAAAATTATTTGTGTTTCTATAACTAGGCCGATCGAAGGTCCAACGGTTGTGTGGGTTGATTGACATTTTTGGTTCAATTACGTTCAATCAAAGTTAGTGAAACTAAGTGGTCATTAAGAACTAGGTAATACAACTCTAAGCACGATCCACCTCACTAATCCGACTCAACAATGTAGACCCATTAAAATAATATAAATAGCACACATTTCAAGAAACAAGGACGTCATTTATTACTGTACTCTGACAACTGAGTGTCGTACTCTTTTGCTGACTTGAGCGTTGGAGTGCCTTCTGAAGGTATCTTTTCATTCAGGATTCGTTAGGAGACCGAGTGATTGAGCAACTGAGGTTGAAAGGAGTAACAAAAAATTTGGAAAAGGAAGCTGAAGCATCAATCGATCATCCGATGGAAAAAAAAAAAAGACGAAGTCTCTCAATAGTTCTCTAGATCTCATCTTCTTAAAAAGAATATTATGCATTTGCCTTGAATTAAAATACAACAGAAGAACTTTGTTGTGTTGTGCATAACATTGCATAGCTCAATTTAGACTAACTAAAAACCTAATATGCAGACAAAATTACTAACTTTGAACATGCAGGGCATCAAGAAACAAGAGGCTTCAGTTCTTAAGGTACACGACTCCTCATTGTCAATATCATGATTGGAGAGAACTACACACAAGAGACACCAAATGCTACATGGTTGAATCAAGTTTTGCACACTAAAATCAACATTAAATACCAAAATCACACTTCATTTTGAATTGACACTTAGGAATGGAATAAGATAAGGTCATTAAATGAACACCTATCCAAGAGGTCTTTTAGTCCAACAAGTTTTTTTTATCCTAAATGAGAAAACCAATCAATTTAATATCATAAAGAAATTCATTTTAAATTTAATTCAATATTTTAAAATCGGTTCAACTTTTTTTTTTATAAATATTATCCTCAAATTTTGTTCAAGGTATTTGATCTTACTTGTTATTAAGATTGATGTATGAAGAATATATAATCAGTTTATCTTAAAAGTAAAGGGTAAAATTAATACATCCCTGTATCTAACTTTGTACTTTTTCTTATGTGAAATACTTCCCCTGCCTGAGTACAAATTATTAACTTGTGCTCAGTAAAACAGTTATTCACAGAACGTATTTATACATTAATTTTAATTTTTTAAAATTTTAATATCTTCTTTTCCTGTAAATTGTCACTACAAAATATCATGAAATAAAAACCAATTTTAGATACTAAAATAATTAGTTGTTATAGTGACTAAATTAAAGATCGTTTTAAAAATTAAAAAAAATTCTAAATTAGTTTATATTATTGTTAAATAGTTTCTAAATTGGTATCTAATTAGATACTAAGGTTTTAACTACCAATTATTTAGATTCTAAATTTGATAGCAAAAATTTTTGCTGCTAATTAAATACAAATTTAGAAACCATTTAACAATAATAGAAACTAATCTAGAAACCAAATTTTTTTAATTTCTAAAATAATCTCTAATTTAATCACTAACTATGATAACTAATTATTTTTTTTTATCTAAAATTAGTATCTATTTAATGATTTTTTTTTAGTGTACAGCATAGAATTTTGAGTTTTTATATCATCATCTAACATCTTTTATTTCTCTTGTCTCTTTCAATTGTATAAAATATGAATTATTGTGCAAATATATTATTTCCCTAAACCATAAGTTTTCATGATGATAAAATATCAACTTATAATTTACCTTATTTATTAACCATATTCATCAACCTATTAATTGTTTTTAACTCGTAAATGTTAATTATTCATGTGTTAGTTTAAAAAAAATACAAACTCAAGATTTATCTTTCTCCTTTTTCAATTTTATTCTAACTCAATCTTTTATATATATGTATATATTCTATAAGTGGATTTTTAATGTAATTATATTACAATATACAAAATTCAAAACCAAATCCCTTTGTTGTTAAGAAATACTTAAAGTCTTGCAGAAAAGGAGATCACCATTTTTTGTTTATTATTTGTTTTCTAGTCAGAAATGATGTATAAACATGAAAAAAAGAAGAAAAAAAAGGGATATTATGGAGAGTTGATGTTAAAAGGTTGTGTCTGACATACCCCACAAGATTCAGAAAATCTTGTGGCGCAGGGACCATGCTTATGTATGATCAGAAGAAGGTGTTTTCATGCAACTCTTTCTCCTCACCCCACCATCACTACAACAAAACTAAATACACACAGAAAGACAACCAAATGCAACATCACCATTTTAATATCTATTTTCCCATATCATTCTTTCATCACTTCCTTCATGCAATCTTCTTTTAATATATATATATATATATATATATATATATATATTAAGAAAATTAGAATGAATGTTTCGTTTCTGTAAACTATTATATATGGTTTTCTACTATATATTTTATTTATTGGAATGGTTAAATTTTTTATCTTTTACTATTCTTTATATTTATTTTCTTTTAATGATAATAATATAAATGGATAAATTAATGAAAAATAAATTGAATGTATAACAGACCAAATTATTACTAAAATAATATATTAATACTATTATATTTCATATTTGGTAATAACAGACCAAATTATATTAACAGACTAAATTATGCGTCCTCCTTGTAGGATTGAGTTGTTGTTGTTAGTAATTGGTTTTTTTTTACAACTCGGCTTGCTACAAAGATATGGTTTAGTTGTTTTGATGTTATGCCTTGTATTGGTTTGTTGTGCTTGACACTTGGGTACGGTACTTCAACCTGTTGCCAAAGACTATGTTTTAGTTGTTAGATGTATTTAGTTGTTGGGTATATGTTCTTGATTGAGGGTGTGACATATTTGGTGGGGTGAGGTAAATGTATTTGTTGGGTTTCTATATCTTGTCTGGAATTTTATCTTTGATATGTAGTGTAGTGTCTGTCGGATTCCTGGTTGGCAGGGTACTAGAAAACTTGGTTTTGGGGTTTTGTATAAGGGTTGAGACACCCCTGAAGTGTCTCATTTTATTTTATTTATTCTGATAAAAAAAATAATAAAAAAATACTATTATATTTCAATCCAACACCTAGAAGAGGGAAAAAAGCAGGATTATTTTTATAGGATAAATGAACATTGTTGTAGGAGACATTCAATGTTTGCTTAAAAATAGACCTTGTAGATCAATTTAAGATTGATATTGTTGATTTTACTGATGAAGAAGGAAAGTTTTTACATTATATATATATATATATATATATATATATATATATATATATATAAAAGATTGTTCTCTTTGTGTGGTAATAAAGAAGGTAGTTTACAGTCTTGTGGGGAGTGGGTTAATGATAGATGGGACTAGAAGTTAATTTGGAGGAGAGGTCTGTTTGATCGGGAAATATGGCAGGAAGTCCAGCTGTTACAAGAAGTGCATAGAAAGACCCCTATCTTGAATTCTGTAGATAGTCGAGTTTGGAAGGTTGGTAAGGATAGTGGTTTCTTGGTAAAATTTGCCTATGATCTTTTAAGAGGCCCTGTTGAGGGAAAAAGTGTGTTTGTCTTCCTCTGGAAGACTATTGCTTTGCTCTCAGCACAGATTATCGCTTGGAGGGTGTTGATTAATTCGATTGCCACAAAAGCTAACTTGGAGAGGCGTGGGGTTTTGGTAGATACCAATCTATGTAGTTTTTGCAGGATGACTGTGGAGTCGACAAAACACATGTTTTTTGATTGCAGGATTGCTTGGTTAGTCTGGGATCAGTGCTATAAATGGTTAGGGATTGCGTCGGTTGACCATGTTGTCCCAACAGCTCACTTCTTGCATTTTATTTTGCTAAATGCTCCTGTCCAGGTTAATGTAGTTTGGAATTGTGTTTGGATAGTTGTAGTTAGTGAATTATGGAAGCA
>Ga0123342_1007897_pt1 | contig 13780 bp, 9 predicted proteins | sample Turbeawhitnodule_FD_89960 | JGI IMG/M metagenome (GOLD analysis project Ga0123342, IMG submission 89960) | Root nodule microbial communities of legume samples collected from Mexico - Turtle bean Mexico white nodule | ecosystem: Host-associated > Plants > Roots > Nodule | place: Mexico: Nepantla...
AGACGACAGTGGGTTAGGAGAACCAGTATTCCAGCGGTTGAAACTTCTCCAGAAAATTTCTTGTTGAATATGGAAAGTGTTTGTTCTCAGGTTGTTCCAGGATCTGGCAGTTCCTGTAAGTGGTAGTCAGTAGGAATAGAGAACGGGAATATGAAGAGTGTTTGTTCTCAAGTTATTCCAGGATCTGTCAGTTCTTGTAAGTGGGAGTCAGTAGGAACAGAGAACGGGTATATGGAGAGTGTTTGTTCTCAGGTTGTTTCAGGATCCGACAGTTTCTATAAGTGGGAGGAGTCGGTAGGAACAGAGAATGGGTCAGTGACTGACGTGTTGAAACTCAGGGGAGTTTTAACGAAGTCTTCAAAATGATTAAGAAGGCTGGTGGCAACTAGAGGTAGAACATTGAGTTTCGTCGACAGATTACAGAAGTACATGTACACAATTGAAGCGTAGGTGAACATTGTTCCGTGATTTCAAGTGGGAGATTGTTGGGTATGAAGCCAGGACCAATTGGGTTAGGCTGACTAGACACATGTTTAGTGAGTGGGCTTAATTATTGTGTCCCTTTATTATCTCTATTTAAAGACATCATTGTGCTTGTAATTTGGTACGCAACACGAAAGAAATAAAATCTAATAGTTGCTCGTGTGGATGTAGGTTGCAGTTGGCTACCGAACCACGTTAAATCTTGTGTTGTTTATTTTCTGCAGTTGATTCGTGATTGTGTGTGTTGTTTCCGCGTGCGTTTTTACTATCACTAGTCAGTAAAAGGTAAGCATCTTTTGGGCTTGCCTTCTTCAAGTTAGTGTAGTTTATATGCATCTTTCATTTTTCATTTTCTTTTTTCACTGATATTATGTTTACTAGTCATGTAGTGTAGTGTGCTTCTCGCATGAAACATGCATATAGGATTTTATTCACCTTCTTTTTGGCGACCACTTTTCTTTTCTCCCTCGACACAAAGAGTTTGTGATAAATGACTTTAGGGTCATCCCCAACATATCAACAATTGTCATGCAAATAGGTTCACATTTCTCTTTATTGTTTCACATATAATTTCTTTATGTCATTGGTAAAGAATGATACTATCTTTGTTGCATTGTTTCGAGGTTCCTAACTAGAGGTTACTTGTATCTTTCCTAGATTCTACAAGCATATAATCATTTATTCAATGGTATAAGTTGGTCTCATTCTACTTCTTGTTGTCAATGGTGGGCGTCGATGTTCAAAAAAGGGAGTCACACTTAGGCTTACCACATACCATTCTCTAGGTTTCCTTTGGTTGACATGAACAATTATTATGTCTCCTAAAGTTGATGGGAACTTCACTGTAGGAAGAGGCATAGAGACAATGGTCCTAAGCTTATTCAAATATGGTCTTTCAAGAAGGATGTTGTAACAATTATTGGTATTGATGATGAAATATAGTATCTTAATAACTTGACTATTTATAGTGCCCTTCCGAAACTTGATGTACAAATTTACATACCTACACATGTTTATCATTGCTCTTGAAAAGTCAATGACTTAATCATCATATGGTTGTATCACACTTTCTAGGAGTTTTAATCTCTTGAACATTTTGCAGTAGAGTATGTCAGCCGAGCTTTATTGATCGATCAAGGTTTCATGATCGTAAAGTTTTGTTTACTTTAATAGTGATGACTATAGGATCATCTTGCATTAGGTATGTTGCTTTAAAGTCAAAGTCAATAGAGATAATGAGAAACATATTTCTTCAAGGGGGTAAAACAATTGTGTTCATTTTGTACAACTTGCAAGTGTTTCTTTCTTGTCAAGTCAATTGAGTTGCTCGATGCCTTTAGTGTTTATCACTCCTCAAATTGACACATGTCAAATTTTTTCTTCTCTTGGTGGGTGATCTTGTTGGTGACCTTCACAACAATAATTACACCAAGGTTATTCTTAGGACCGTGATCTTCCCTTCACCTAGGTTGATAATTTATCCCCATATGATAATAGTCATTAAGCTAAATCTTTGCATGTGTCCTGATTGTATAAACTTTTTAACCTTATCTTTCAATTTTAAGTATTTTTTGGTGGCATTATAATAGTATCAACATTGTCAGCTTGTATATATATATATTGATGGTGGACATTAAATGTTCTTACAAGAGTCGCGATAGTCCCACAAGACTATATTTTCTTCCAACTTGATTGAAACCTTGATAAATGCTTCTATTTTGGAATATACTATTTTTTAATTATTCAGACGAGTCGTGTTTATAAAAAAATACATTGATGTTCAAGTCACCTAAAGGTAAATAAAAGTTTTTTTTTTTCTTATCAACTAGAAGAGTAATAAGTATGCAAATCAATAAATAGTACACCTGAAAAATGTCAATACATTTATAGAATTTTAATGATTTTTTTTTATCCGAATGAGTTTAAATTAACCTTCCCCAATCATCTTAATACCTAATTAGTGTTTAATTATATATTTATGTGCATAATTTTATCATTAGGACTCTTATACTACATTTATGGTTTTGTTCCTTTATTTATAATTGAAATATTTTCGTTATTATAACAATTGAAATATTTTCGTTATTATAACAATTAAGGTTCCTTCACCTACTACCTCGAACCCTAATTTTATGAGTTAGAAAAATACCTAACAATACCATATCTAATATTTAATTTTTATCCAACTTTATTACTTTTGAATTAACAGTATTAACATATAATCATCCTAACCATACATGTGTAGTATGTTCACAAGTACAACATCCAAGATAATATGTATGGGAATTCAAAAGTAATATATTAATTATTAAGAACATATTAACGCATTTATTATTAAATATATTAATATATCAATTTTCATATAAACAAATTTTGAAGGCAATAAAAACTTAGGTAACCCAAATCTATTTTATAGTTTTAGAAAACCTTACACCTACTTGTTAACCCAAATTCTTTTATATTTTAAAAACTTTTTTACCTATTTGTTATTCTTTTACCTCTTCTTCTCTTGTATTAGATAATTACATTATGCATTCTTGATGCAAATAGATTATGTATAATAAATATATGAGCTCTGCTCAAATTTATACTCCTTTTTTATAACTGGTTTTATTAATTTTTTTAATTAAATAATTTAATTTATATTTTAATTAAAAATTTAATTTAATATTTTATTATTATTTGGAATTGTTAAAAGATTGTAAAGTAAAAAGTTAGGTGTCAAGATAAAATTTTACCAGCTACTTTATTTTTATGTTTATGTTTAAATTATTAATAATATTCATACTATCTTTTCTTGATCGATTAGAGGCCAAATTAACGCAAAAGTCTCTTCACAGTAAAAATAATATGATTTAGATAGAAAATAATTTTGGTCCATAATAATTTTTCTTTATATTTTAATAGTTTTTTTTTTTTTCTTTAATACATTTTTATTTTATTTTTTCTTTCAAAAATTCTTTAAATAACGTTTTAAACAATGAAATGAAACAATTTAGACAGTGATCTTGAATAAACAACGAAATTATCAGACAAAATTAAAATTCAAAATTGATCAGAAATCAAAATCGCATTTAAACTTATGATTTATTTGAAATATAACAAATGTTTTCTGTAATAACAGTTTAAAAAGTAAGACGGTCTCCCTTTAATTTTAAAGAGTATTTTTTAATTTTCAAATATAAAAAGACTGCAAATAAAATAAGAAGTTGAAGCAAGGAGAGTTTTCTTTTTTTGTGTTTTAAAAGAGCTTGAAATTTTCTGAAATGAAAATATTTCATCATTAGATAACTTTTGACATTATGCAGTCAGCTGTAAGGCCACCACTCTATCATCTTGTAAGCTTAAGACCAAAGCTTCAAAAATTTTCATCAAAATCTCAACTTTGTGCCTTGGGGACCCCTTTCTGCAGACTAAGAATGACTTCAGTTTCTGGGTTTGAGCTAAGACCCCTTAGAGCTGTGGGTGGTTCTTCTTCATCTTCTGGAGGTGATGATGGGTTTGTGACACTGTTAGAGTATGTGGGGAAGGAAGGAATACACGTGAAGGATGATTTGGTGGTGTTGCTTGATCACATACAGTATGCTTCCAAGAGAATTGCAGCTCTTGTGGCTTCTCCTTTTAATTACAGCCTTGGCAAACAAACCGGTTTTGACTCTGTTGGTTCCGATAGAGATGCTCCAAAGCCTCTTGATATTCTCTCGGTATTTTCTTTTTCTCTTTGGAAATGACTAGAATGCAGTTTTGTTTGTTTTTCTTATCCTTTCATGAATGGTTATTGTTGTCGTGGTGGAAAGTGCTTTCCATTGTGTGAGTGTGTCTTTTGGATGGTATAGAAATTGTGTGGATGTAAATGAGAGAAGAGAAAAAGGATGTGTGTGGTTTTGTCCTCTTATCCTTTCTTGGGTGATTTTTGGGAAGTGATTTCCATTGTGTAAGTGTGTACTCAATTGGGATGGAAATTGAGTAGTTGTAAATGAGAGAAGAAAAAAGGAATGAAAGTGTGGAGTGGCCATTATCTCCATTCCATCTTTTGGTAAAGAAGAATTCATTTCAAATTGGGATGAAGGGGCAATGTTAACAGAGCAAAGTGCAAAAGGGAATGATTTTTGTACCATTTTTTCTATTTCTCTTACTAATTGGGAATTTGAGGGTTTTGATATGATGCCTATTGCCGTTCAGGTTGTTGACTTGCACCACTTGGAAAATTTTGAAAAAATTCAGCCTCTTATGTCTAAATAAGTCATAGAGCAACAACATGAGAATGGCATTTAAATAAGTATATATCAATACATGAAGAAGGTGTACAAAACATAGTCTTGAATGTTTAATCCCTTACCTAAGTTGGTCAAGGGCTATATACTTTTCTTTACAAACATGGACCCATAAATATTAATGGAATATAGTATCTGATTATTCAATACTCCCCATCATGCATCATTGCAGAATGAAATTATCTTGTCATCACTCCGAAAATCTGGAAAAGTTGCTGTCATGGCTTCTGAAGAAAATGATGAGCCAACTTGGATAAGTGAGGATGGTCCATATGTGGTTGTAACAGATCCCCTGGATGGTTCTCGAAATATTGATGCATCCATTCCAACAGGCACAATTTTTGGTATTTATAAGCGGCTTGAGGAACTAGATGATCTACCAATAGAGGAGAAGGCTATGCTGAATTCACTCCAGAGTGGAAGTAGGTTGATTGCTGCTGCCTATGTTCTCTATTCTTCTGCAACTATACTCTGCATCACCTTTGGTTCTGGAACACACGCATTCACTCTTGATCATTCAACAGGAGACTTTATTCTTACAAATCCAAGCATTCAAATTCCTCCCCGTGGTAAAATATGCATTTTACATTTTCCCTACAATTTAAAGAGTTTAACATACATGCATTGCTTGTGTAAAAGCTTTTACACTGTCAACCATTAAAAAAGTTTATCCATGCTGCAACTTTTGTAGTAGTTGTTATAATGCATTATCTCTCATATCATGTCTTTATATTGCATTACTACCTAAGATTGGAAGCATCTTACAATGGGATATTGTCATTGTTAACTTCTGAATGAAATATACCTTTGGTTTATGCTGTTGACATCTGTCTAATGTGGTCAGGGCAAATTTATTCGGTGAATGATGCAAGATATTTTGACTGGCCTGAAGGTTTAAGGCAATATATAGACACTGTTAGACAAGGAAAAGGTAGATATCCAAAGAAGTACTCTGCCAGGTATATATGTTCTCTGGTGGCTGATCTCCACAGAACTTTGTTGTATGGTGGTGTGGCAATGAATCCAAGGGACCATCTTCGTCTTGTTTATGAAGCAAACCCTCTTAGTTTCATTGTAGAGCAGGCTGGTGGAAGAGGGTCTGATGGTAAACATAGAATTCTTTCTCTTCAACCATATAAACTTCATCAAAGACTTCCTCTTTTTTTGGGGAGCTTGGAAGACATGGAAGAGTTAGAAAGTTATGGGGATATCCAACAGAAAGTTAATCCTGGTTATGAGGTTTGATGCTGTGTACATGCAACCAAGTTTTGAATATTCAACCATCATTGTGCCTGATCAAGTGACTAATTGTTCCACTGTTCTTCACTTATGTTATATGTACTTCGTTATCCATCATCTGTGTTAATATATCTTTAATATCTGATCATACTTGTGCTCTAATATAAATAAAATTCTCTGTCAAATAGATTGCAAGAGAAAATGGATAGAAATCTTTTTGCTTTGTTGAATGTTTGGATTCAGGTATGATTGATCTTTGCCCTGAATTAGGTTTTTTGAAAAATCTTTGCAAAAAATTCTAAACTATAAAAAATACATCTGAAGGGAAACTTTAATTCTTTGCTTTTTACTTTGTAAATTTAAATTCTTTAATCATTTCTCCAATATTATATTAACCTTAATTTTCACTTTAATCTTAATAAACACATCATATTTTCTTTTTGCTTTTTCTCCGAGTGGTAAGGGTTTAACGGGGAGAAATTGGCTCTCAATAAATTGAATTCTCATTTTATTTCTTATTCGTCCAAAAAAAACTGTTCCCACAATTTGGTTTTAGTTTTGATGATTTTTTATTGGTTGTCAAAAAATAAAAATATTTATAATGATTAAAAAAATATTATATGAAAAAATGATTTTTTTATAAAATTAAAAACATTTAGTTTAATTCTACGAACTTTTTTTTCAAAGAAGAAACGAATGTGAGAGATTTAGAGTCGAATTCTCATCGTGAACAAAAAAATCAATGTTACTTGAAGAAATAAATCACAAGGATTGTATTATACTAAAATTAATACTACTTAGAGAAAAAAAAAATTTATTATACTAAAATTAAAATATATAAATATTTATTGTATTGAACCCAACTCTTTATACTAAGTAATATGATATTTATCCTAAGTAATATGATATTGTGATTTTATTTAATTTATAATATTTTATTATGATTATATACGTTTTATCTACAATTTTTTAATTATCTTGTTGTCATTTTTAGTTAGAATATTAATAATTACTACTTTAATATTTTATATAGACCACTGAAACTCTTATTAACAAGTCTAATCATTTAATTTGATTTTTTATTATCACATATTTTAATGACTAATATTGAAAAACAATTTAAATCAACATTTTCAACTTTATAATTGACTATATAATAATTTTCAACATTGTAAATTTGATACTAAAATTATTATGAATCACGATTCAAATTAATAATAATTTAAAGTCACTGTATGATAATTTAAATCAACATTTTTTAAATTTGTATTTTAAAGTTAACCTTTCATATTTTAAATATTTTATTATTTTTGTTTTACATAATTTTGAAATAATTATGACTCATAATTATAGTTGATAAATGTTTAATAATATTAAAATTAAAATTAATAATCATTAATTAAAAAGTCTTAATTGTAGTTAAAAACATTTTCTAATATTAATTAATTACTTTATGTAACAGGCATCCCTCTTATCCCGTTCCAAACCAAAGTCAGACTTCTCTCTTCCTCGTGTCTGCAACTGTCATCGACCAAGAAGCACAACGAAACACAGTTACTAATTAATAATTAATAAAAATCATTAATCAGTGAAAGAGAGAGAGAGAAGACACACAAGGATAAACAATTAGTAATTTGTAATAAGGAGTATTTATATTTAATTATCCAATTAGGAGTAAGATAAATAAAGTCCTGCAAGAAAAAATACCTGTGTTATTATGGGAAGAAGCAGAAGCAGAAGCAGAAGCTTCCTCTGAAGCAGAATTTACAGATTGAATGATGATGGCGGATTCAAACCCCCCTAACGGACACTCCAACCGTCCCAAACTCTGTCAGACTCACGTCACCTTTCGTCTCCTCTGCCACGCCTCACGCGTCGGCGCCATCATCGGCAAGTCCGGTGTTCTCATCAAGACGCTTCAGGAGGCCACCGCCGCCAAGATCCGATTCGAGGACGCCTCGCCCGAATCCCCCGACCGGGTCATCCTCGTCACTGCCTCTGCCTCTGCTTCCGCCGCCGGCGAGGTCTCCAAGGCGCAGGAGGCGCTGCTCAAGGTCTTTGAACGGATTCTTGATGTTGCTGCCGATACTGCTGGCACCGAGGTCGGCGACCGTGTCGTCTCTTGCCGCCTGCTCGCGGATACTTCGCAGGTCGGCGCTGTAATTGGCAAGGCCGGGAAGGTGATCGAGAAGATCAGAATTGACACCGGATGTAAGATTAGGGTTTTGAACGATGGTTTGCCGGCGTGCACTGCTCCGTCCGATGAAATCGTTGAGGTCAGTTTGTTTGTTTCTGCTTTTCGTGTTCTTACACGGTGCGTTGCGTTGGACTTCTGCTGCTAGTGATGTATCGGCGTGCGATATGTTCGCTAGGATTTTGGCATTTGTTTGGAATTGAATTTTGAAGTTAGAATTTAATAGTTTAACTGTTTGGGTGAAGAATTGTTAGTGATTTATTTAAGGGAGGCATGTCTAACCTATCTTTTATTCTCTTTGAATGTATGGAATGGATGTTGAAGTCGTAGAAATATTAATGAGATTTTGTAGAACTACTCATGTTCTAGTTGATAGAATTGAAGTGGAAGGATTTTTGAAGAAATTGAATATAAAGGGTTCCTCTTCTCCCGCTCTATTTTCCTTCCCTTCCTTTTTGTTAATGAATTTTATGAGAAACGGAAAAAATGGTTGAATATAAGGGACTATAATAGACTTGGTAAATTGGATTTTTGAATAATGGGGGCAGAGAATCTGAGCATTGATTAGTGTGGTCAGATGGGAAAGCATAGGAAGGTAGATGTGGATGTTTCCCACAAAATCTTGAGGCCGAACAGATGGTGATGTAACACGTCAGCAGTTACCTGCCACTTAGTTTCTCGCTTCTATATATCCGGTCTTTTACACTTGTAATCCTGCTACGAGCTAGCAATGGTTGGCTATGCTGCCCATTTAGACGAGTGGATTTTTCATTTAAGGACCTTCTCAAAATAGATAGATTCATTGGTTGAAGGAAAATTTTGTGCCGGACCCCTATGAAGCCGAGATACTCCAAAAATATAAAAGTATCGGCGTGTAACTAGTATCTGATGTTAATACATACCCTATGGATACAGACATGAGTTTAGCATAATATCATGTGCTGAATAACTCTAATGAACTATCGGTACTGCCTGGTAAGTAAGCGGAGCCAGTAGCTTAGTGAGATTGTAACTACTGTAGTTTTTAATTGGTAAAAGGAATCAATAGTGTCTTTTGTTAAAAATGGACCGTCTCTCTTCCAAATCATGAGCCAGGGCTTGTCATTCTTAGATTAAAGCTTCTTTTGGATTGGACTAATGGTCGTTCTTGTGAAATTCTAACTTGGCCAGGGAAATTGTATTTTTTTTTTACATTTTCATATTAAAAAAATATAATTTCATATGGTGTGGGAAATATATGCATGTAAATATGCTTGATATGATCACTGGTATCTTTTTTGTAAATTGTGATCATCATCTATTGTATCGGCATGTTTGTGTATTGATGGGGAATTAGTAATGTGAATGTCTCTTGCAAATATTGTGTTCACAAAATTTTTGTTAGCATATATTGGCTGTGTCGTATATTGGATTTTTTTATAAATTTCACGTATACCTGTATTCGTTTTGTATAGTATCCATTTCTTATTATGTATCTGAAATTCCTAGCTGTTCCCCCCCTCCCAAGCTAGCACATTGTTCTTGGTCTTTCACTTTATTGGTTCATGAACTGGCTGTCGAAGCAGTCCCCTTTTGGATACCTAATGAATTTTCTACAAGCATACATAAATTAATCATGATTCAGTAAAAATAGTCCATTAATATTATCATCATAATTGAATGGATAATGAGTTGGTGAATTATTTTTACATTTATGTTAGGAAAATCAAGATCTTGTATATGATCAAACGATTTTACAAATTTTGGAAGCCTGAGTGATCTCAGCTTAACTCATGTATGCGAGTTTGATAAGATCTTATTATCGTACTCATAAACTCAATGCAATTGCATGACCTTAATGTATATCTGGAAACCTTTTATTTTTAAAATAAATTGACAGCTCGGCCATTTTCTGAAGACCCATTCAATGAAACCCTGGAGACTTCACAGTTTGATTCATTTTGGCTTGCCTTTTCTATTTTCTGCCCTTCTGAATCTGCATCTTTTGTGATTCGTCTTTGTTTGGTTCAAACTGGGTTCAACTGAATTGCTTCTGTATTGTTTGATCTCCTTTGTTCAACGATCTTTTCGGAATATGATGAGTTACTTCATTTGCTAGTGGTTTGAATCAACGTGGTTCTTTTTGCATGTAAAAATAATCAGCGTGGTTATATTTATTTTTGTTTCTGAAATCTACCAGTGGAGCTTTAGGCATTCCTTTAAAATATTATCACTTTTTGAATTTTTTTGTTCTCTTTCTGTATCTTTTTTATTATATAAAAAACTAAAAAATAGATGGAAATATTACTTTCAAATATAAAAAGGATTGAAATATTAATTATATAGTAACTAAAAAATCAAAATATTTATTTGAACGTTAATGATTTTATTCTATGTTTTAGTTAATTATATTACCATATTTTGATGTTAAAATATACTTTTATATTCTCAGTAGGTTCTTATTATTTGTGACCATGCTACGATCACATGATTCCCAATATTCCACCCCCCATACGATCTTATAAGTATAATATTGATTTTGACTTCCTTGTTTAACCCCCCCTCCTCCCCCCTCTCTCTAGACCCTTTTCAGTGTTGTGAAATAGCCGCTTTCTCACTATTGCACTGCAGAATTTATTGGATTGTCTTTCTGGCTGCCATGGGTGTAGTTAGGGGTGGAAATATGCTGCAATCAGACTTTGGTAGAGCTAAGGCTAGGTTTGTTAAAAACAAAAACAAAAAAACTTTTGACTCTAGCCTGATCTAGATGCAGGTCTGAACTAGCCTGCAGGCATTTTTTGCTATAAGACCTTTAAAAAGCTAGTGGGACTTATTGTATCACAGGCCTATTAGTAATTACAATTTTCTTATATTATTATGTAATGTATGTATTTTGTATATATAATTATGTAATCTGACCTATTTTGACTCCCTAGTTTTCTTGGTGACGTCCTTTTGTTATCCACAACGAGGCTTTGCCATTGAACTTTTGAGTTAATATTCTGCCAATTTTTATTTTTTATTGGCATAAATTTAATTTTTTATTAGTATAAAATTCCTATATGCCATTGTGCAACTTCTTCTATTTGGTGGTGATGCTATCTGTTACGTGATGTAGTATTGGCATTTCACCATTTTCCTCAATCCTATCCTTTATATATTGAAATAAAACTTGAATACGGGAGCCTGCTTAGTACTTACTAGTGTTGTCTTAATGGGCTAGGGTTAGATGGGTTTGATATCTGGAGGGGGACTTCGGGTCAATGTTATGCTTAGCCCCTTAGGAAACCTGTTTCCTTTGGCTACCTTCGATGCAATGTAAGAAAAGACTGCAATGTTTTGCTTAATGTTGGGAACATTTTCCAACTCACTGATTCTTGAGTTTCATGATTTCAAGAAGAAAGAAAGGAACAAAACAGTGTGGGTGAAGAAGAAAGAGTTTTCTGGGAAGAACGAAAACTATATATTCATATATTTTCTGATGCAGTAACTCTTACACAGATAAGGTTTTATACACACTAAAGAGAAGAAAAAAAAACTTGGTCTTTGGAACAAAGCCCATAAGAAAGATACAGGCCCAATAACTTAAAACCCTCCCTCAAGCTGGAGCATGTATGCAAAGAACTCCAAGCTTGCTGATAAGTTTCTGGAAAACGCTTTGCTTGAGGGCTTTTGTTAGAACATCTGCAGGTTGCTCTGCAGATCGAATGGGCAGGAGATGGAATAAATTCTACTGCAGCCTTTCACGAACAACATGACAATCAATGTCAATGTGTTTTGTACGCTCATGAAAGCTACTATTATGAGAAATATGCCTGGTTGTTTGTGAATCGCAGTAAAGACATGCAATGTTGAAGGTGGTGACATGGAGATCTCTTAGAAGAAAGGTCAACCATTGTAGCTCACATGAGGTTGAAGTCAAGGCACGGTATTCTACCTCTGAGGATGATCTAGAAACCGTGTTTTGCTTCTTGGTTTTCCATGAAATCAATGATTCTCCCAGAAAAATGCAGAAACTAGTTGTTGAGCGTCGAGTCATGGAACATGACGCCTAGTCAGAGTCAGTAAAAGCTTTTAAATGCAAAACAGAATTCTTTGAATAGAACAAACCTTGTGCAAGTGCAGCTTTTATGTATCGTAGCACATGTTGAACGGCACGATGGTGATGGATTGTAGGCTTTTGAACAAATTGACTCAGATGTTGAACAACAAAGCATATCTCTGGTCTAGTGTTTACAAGATACAAAAGACGTTCAATGAGTCTTCTATAACTTGAAGGTTCATGAATGTCAACTTCTTCAAACATATTCTCTGTCTTTTTCTGCATGGGTGTGGTTGTTGGTTTGGCACCTAGCATCCCTGCATCATCAAGGATCTCAAGAGCATATTTCTTTTGACAAAGATGACTACCTTCATGTGTTCGTGCTATCTCTAAGCCAAGAAAATATTTCAATTTGCCTAGATCTTTGATTTTAAAAGTAACATTCAGCAAGTTCTTCATAATATTTATCTCATGCATATCATCACTGATTAGAATAATGTCTTCTACATAGACTAATAAAGCAATAAAAGATTTTTCTATTTTTTTGATAAAGAGAGAATTATCAGCTTGAGATTGGATGAAACCTATGGTTAAAAGATATGAGGCAAGTTTTTCATACCACTGTCTACTGGCTTGTTTCAAGCCATATAAAGATTTGGTCAAATGACAAACTTGATGACTCCAGGAGGAACTTCTGATGAAATGCATGTGCTTCTGAATAATGGAACTTGAGAACTTGTTCCTTTACCATCTAGGAAATTTGTTTTTGGTTGCAGGTGGATTTTTGCTATCAAACTTGGTCCTGATGGTACTATTGATCGTCTCAAAGCTCATCTTGTGGTTAAGGGTTATACCCAAATTTTTTGTTTAGACTATGGTGATACTTTTTCTCTAGTGGCAAAGATGACTTTTGTTCGCTTATTCATAGCTATGGCTGTTCTTCAACAATGACCTCTTTATCAACTGGATGTCAAAAATGCTTTTCTTAATGGGGATTTGCAGGAAGAAATTTATATGGAGCAACCTCCCGGTTTTGTTGCTCAGGGGGAGTCTTTTGGATTGGTATGTCGTCTTCGCAAATCCTTATATGGCCTCAAGCAATCTCCTAGGGCTTGGTTTGAAAAATTTAGCAATGTTGTTCAATAGTTTGGTATGACTCGCAGTGCAACAGATCATTCAGTTTTTTATCATCACTCGAGTGCTGGGTGTATCTATCTTGTAGTATATGTTGATGACATTGTTCTTACAGACAGTGATCACCATGGCATCTCACAAGTAAAACAACACCTTTGTCAACACTTTCAGACCAAAGATCTTGGCAAACTCAAATATTTCTTGGGGATTGAGATAGCACAATCCAGTACTGGTATTGCTATCTCTCAGAAAATACGCATTGGATATTTTGGAGGAAATTGGGTTGATGAATTCGAAATTTGTTGATACTCTCATGGATCCCAATGTCAAGCTTCTACCCAATCAGGGGGAGCCTCTTTCAGATCCTGAGAAGTACAGGAGATTAGTTGGAAAATTGAACTATCTCACTGTTACTCGTCCTGATATTTCCTTTGC
>Ga0123342_1007898_pt1 | contig 13779 bp, 18 predicted proteins | sample Turbeawhitnodule_FD_89960 | JGI IMG/M metagenome (GOLD analysis project Ga0123342, IMG submission 89960) | Root nodule microbial communities of legume samples collected from Mexico - Turtle bean Mexico white nodule | ecosystem: Host-associated > Plants > Roots > Nodule | place: Mexico: Nepantla...
GTGAAGTTTTTCATAGGCTTCTTAGCAAGCTTGGTGTACAGAACATTCACCCACCAGCTTGAGGGGGGGTTTTATCTTTCTGGGCCTTTTTTCTGTTTTGTATGGGCCAAGCCCAATTGCGTCTCGATTGCATCGTCAGGGTGTATTTAGCATATACACATTTCTCTTGTAATGAATCAATTGAAGTTTAATAAAGTTTTTTTTCTTCTATGATTAACTAGTGTGGTTATTCTCTCTCTGCCCCTTTACCACCGCACACCGCTCCCTGTTCCTATCCTTTTTTTTCACTGCACCGCCAATTACCATGTACAAGAAGCACATGAAGAACCTTCAAAAATCCAAGAAGAACTATACACTCTGAAAGTCATTTTCTTTTTTTTTTAAAAAAAAATACACAACTTTAAAGTCATTTTTTACTTTCAGATTATCTTTTCTTTTTTTTTTAAGAAAATCAACACCAACATAAAACTCATCACCAACGACGTTGTTGTTTTCCTGGTGACTTTCAAGGAAGGAGCCACAAACACAAAGAGCAATCTTACCAACCACTCAACGAAGGAGCCACAAACACAAAGAGCAATCTTACCAACCACTCTTCATATTTTGACGGAGGAAGTCATATGACTTCTAGATTGTAAAATTTGAAAGTCAAAAATAATTTACGAATTGAGCAGTCCAAAAATATTTTTAAGAAAAAAATAACTTCTTCTATCTAGATGCTAAAAATGACCTCTAGATTGTTTAATTAAAAAGATACTTTTAACTTCCAAAATTCACAACCTAAAAAGAGCAAAAAAAAACATTTTTATGGGGGTGCAAAAACAAAAGTATAGAAGCCCAGGAAGAAATGCTCTACATGAACCCCCTTACATACAGAACCCACTTTGCTTGTTTCTATCTTCCAATTTTTTGTTTGTTTAGGCCATTAAAACCATAAAGGCCTTTTCACGAAGACATTTCTTTCTACACCTCATGCTTCCCTGCTTTCCTCCGTCACTTCAAATATTACAATCCTCTGTTATTATTATTAGTACAATTATTATAAATATGAATATTAATAATGCTAACAATAATATTATCATTATTAATAATTTTAATATTAATACTATTAATAAAATTAGCATTATCAATAGTTATTATTATTATAATAAAAAAATATTATTATTATAAATAATAATAATATTATTGGTATTATTATTAATATTGATAATATAATATTAGTTATAATATTTATATTAATGTTATTAATTATAACAACAATATCAACAATATTGATTATATTAATTATACTAATATTCAACTACTTATTTTACATTTATCTAGTATCTTTTTATCTATTTTACATATTTATTGTTTCTTAGCCCAGTACTGACTTGATCGTCAAAGTGCAATCAACAGGTAGGGCCCCCTCTGTTTCAATGGAGCCACTCTCGATCATCCGGGGAGAGAGTAGAAACCACCAGGAAATAGGAGGAGCCACCATCTGCCTTTGAAGTCAACGACGACTGAGTCAACCAGCGAGAACATTTGGCGCACACCATGGGACCCGATAAAACTAGGTCTCATTCACTATCGTGTTGATAGCCATCCAGCAACATGAGGAATACGAAGCAAGGTGCATCTACACTAGAAGGAGGAGACAGCGTCTCCATGCAACAACTCATGGAGACCATTTGCATTCTCCAGCAGGCTGTAGCGGCATCCAAGGCTGACCAAGACAGGATTATGGCTGAGGTTCAAGCCGAACAGGCAGCCAACCAGAACCGATTCCAGGATGATTTGGCAGGGTCGCGCGCAAATAATGAGGAACTGCGCAGAGCCAACAAAGAACTGCGCAGAGATTTGCAACACATAGGTGAGCGTACAACTGATGAGCGAACCCCGCCCATACCAATTAGGGCTCGCCCCCATGCTGTTTTCACAAACAATCATGGACACTGTGATACCAGCCATCTTCATGGGTCCAAAGATCGCCTTCACTAGCGTGGAGGACCCCCAAACCCATATCACGACTTTCCACACCCAAATGATGATCTCAGGAGGCACCAACGCCATGCACTATAAGCTGTTTATGAGTACGTTCTCAGGCACAGTGTTGGACTGGTTCATCAGTCTCCCAGATGGACAGATTACCTCCTTCGACCAATTCTCAACATTATTCAGAGAACAGTACATCATCAACCAAACTCCCCCTCCTATCTCTTACGATCTCTTTGACTTAAAGCAATACTAGGGAGAACCTTTGAAAGACTTCTTAAATAGGTTCATGGCACTGGTGGTAAAGTGCACACCAAAGACGAAGACATGACAGTACACACTTTCTGGAGGGGAGTACTGTCATGACCCTTCAGTGATTCTCTGATAAGGTGTCTCCCAAAGACGTTCAGCGAGATCCGCCACAAAGTCGTAGCCCACATCGTTGCAGAAGAAGAGGTCACAGAAAAGCCCGGAAGCATCGACCCCATCCGACCTCGGGGAACTGGTTGTCCTCAGCCCATGAGGGTACATGAGGCCACGACAGAGAAGAAAGCACTAGGAAAGCAGCCGCCATATGAAGTGAGGAAGCCTCAGACCAGGGCACGTACAAAGGAAAACATCCCCATCACACACAACTTTCGAATGGACCTTAGGAGCTGATCGCGATCCTCAACGTCGTGGATAGGTTAAAGTCACCCCCGAAGACCGACAAGATATCAGGGCTCAGTAAGGACACCTGGTGCGAATTCCACCAAGCCTTTGGCCACAGCCTACGCAACTGTTTGGCGTTGGGGTACCAGTTAGACGAATTGGTGAGGAATGGATTCCTTAAGGAGTACTTGCAAGAGAGTCAAGGGACCCCGACGACAGTAGTCCCCGCGGGTGATCAGGGACATGAGATACATGTCAATGGAGAGATCAACACAATTTCTAGATGGTTCTCAAGGGGAGGATGTACCGCAGATGATGGCAGTAGAAGCAGGAGAGCCCGACCAGTCCTTGGAACCCGACCTCATCTTCATGAAGGCCGATTTGCAAGATGTGGTTCCACATGATAATGATCTCGTGGTGATCTCAGTAGTGACAACAGGAAGAAAGGTGCATCGAATCCTCATCGATCAAGGAAGTTCGACAGACGTGATGTTCTGGTCGACCTTCAATAAGCTGTAGTTGTTGATCGATTAGTTGAGGCCTTATGACGATTGCCTATATGGCTTCACAGGGGACTAGGTGGAGGTTCGAGGGCACATAAAGCTAAGGACCACTTTCACAAATGGCATCGCATCCCGCATAGTTAACATAAGGTACCTTGTTGTCAACGCCCTTTCAGCTTACAACATCCTTCTGGGCAGACCTGCCCTAAACAGAACGAGGGCAGTGGCCTCGACGAGGCACATGAAGATGAAGTTACCCTCCCTTGAGGGAACAGTGATAACAATCAAGTCTGACCAAAAGGCAACAAAGAAGTGCTATGAGAGTAGCCTAAAGACGAAGATAGGGGTGTGCACCGTAACCAACCAACCTCTAGGGGGAGAAGGGGTTACCTGAGCAGAGGTCACCCAAGAAGATCGGCCTGAGACAGCAGAGGAGGTGCTGGAAAGGGATATTGGGGGAAGGAAGTTCAAGTTTGGCAGATCCCTGAGCCAAGAGGCACAAGACCAAATTGTCAAGGTGATAACGCGACACCTGGATGCCTTCGCATGGACTGCCTCAGACATGCCAAGCATCGACTCAGATTTCTTGTGCCATTGTCTCACCATGGACCCCCAGGTTCGACCAATGCGCCAGAGGAGAAGAAAGTTTAACGAGGAAAGGAGCCGGTCATCAGGCAGGAGACCAAGAAGTTGTTGGGTGCTGACCACATTAGGGAGATCCAGTATCCCGAGTGGTTGGGCAATGTAGTATAGGTAAGCTGAAAGGGAGGATGTGTGTCGACTTCACAAATTTGAACAAAGTTTGCCCGAAGGACTCATACCCACTGCCCAGTAACGACGTCTTGGTGGACAGTGCGTCAGGCTGCGAGCTTCTTAGTTTTCTGAATGCTTTCTCTGGGTATAACCAAATCTGGATGCATCCCAGGGACGAGTGCAAAACAGCGTTCATGACGGAGCTCTCTAGTTACTATTATAAGGTGATGCCCTTTGGGCTCAAGAATGCAGGTGCAACCTATCAAAGGTTGATGGATAGAGTGCTCGCTCCCATGATAGGGCAAAACGTTCAGGCATATGTGGATGACATGGTGGTCACCTCCCAGGTGAAGGATCAGCACATCGCTAATTTGGAGGAGCTATTCACCACAATCGCCAAGTACATATTGAAGTTAAACCCCGAAAAGTGTGTGTTTGGGGTAGAGGCAGACAAGTTCTTAAGGTTCCTACTCACTGAGCGTGGGATAAAGGCAAATCCTGAGAAGTGCGCTGCAATTATAATCACGAGGAGTTAGATCTCAGTGAAAGAGGTGCAACAATTGACAGGGCGGATGGTCGCTTTGTCCAAATTTGTGTCAGCAGGAGGGGACAAATGGCATCCTTATTTTCAGTGTTTGAAGTGAAACAATAGGTTCGTATGGACCAAGGAATGCGAAGAGTCGTTTCTCAAGTTGAAGGAATACTTAGCCAGCCCACCAGTATTGTGCAAGCCACATTTAGGTACCCCGCTTCGCTTGTACTTCGCCAACACAGATCGGACGATAAGCTCGGTCCTCGTCCAGGAGCAGGACCATGTGCAAAAGCTAATATATTTTGTCAACAAAGTTTTGCAAGGGCCTGAGGTGAGATACCAGGCCATAGAAAAGGCAGCCCTGACAGTGGTGTTTTCACCATGAAGGCTTCACCACTACTTCTAGAGTTTTACCATAATAATAATGACAAACCTCCCCATTCGCAAGGTCTTACAGAAGCCTGATGTGATAGGTCGAATGGTGCGTTGGGCGGTTGAGCTATCAGAGTTCGATGTACAGTACGAACCGAGAGGACTTATCAAAGGCCAGGTTTTTGCTGACTTCGTAGTAGAGCTCTCCTCGGTAGCCACGCACCAAGAGGAAGCAGGTTTCAAATGGGTCCTCTCCGTAGACGAATCCTCCAACCAACAGGGTAGTGGGGCTGACGTCATTCTGGAAGGACCAGATGGGTTGTTGATCGAGCAGGCCCTACGGTTTGCCTTCAAGGCCAGTAACAACCAAGCGGAGTATGAGACCTTGATCGCGGGAATGTTGCTAGTCAAAGAGATGGGTGCTAAGAGTTTGCTGGCAAAGAGTGACTCCCTGTTAGTAACAGGACAAGTTACGGGAGAATACCAGGACAAGTTAGACTTCGACGTCAGACTTTGACATCGAACCTCAGTGGTTCGGTTGCATTAATGGGCCACGTGAGTGGGTCCTAGAAATAATAATGAGTTATCATCCAGACGTAAGAAGGACCTAAGTCAGGGGAAGGTTCATGCATGTGGTGTGTATAGTACGTTCAGGTCTAGCACAAGAAAATAATCCTTGGAAGCGTTAAGGCCCGTAAGGGTTAGGGTTTCCAAGGAAAGACCTCATGCATGACACGTGAATACTTAGGACACCTATAGAACAGATGGTCCTGCAGCGCTGGTGGATGAGTTGGTACCCTGGCGGCCATATTGTTAAGATTTTGCACTCCAAAAGAGGAAAGTCATGTGCATCGGCGGTGCTAAGCTTGTGCAACGCGTCACAAGATACCTCGCTAGTAACCCTAATTCCACTTAAGGAAAGATTCTCGTGGGGCAGGGAGTTGACCTAGATACAACCTATATAAAGAGTGGTAAGAACCCTAAAAAGGTACGTCGTTTCTAAGACTGAAACTGCTTTACATACTTATTGTTTCTTAGCCCAGTAGTAACTTGATCGTCGGAGTGCAATCAACAGTAGTAACTTGATCGTCGAAGGGCCCCCTCTGTTTCAACGGAGCCATTCTCGATCACCCGAGGAGAGAGCATAAACCACCATGAAATAGAAGAAGTCACCATCTGCCTTTGAAGTCAACGGCGGCTGAGTCAACCGGCAAGAACAATAGTTAATCCCCGTTTTTCTTCCACCACATTCATATATTTTTTCTGTACCCACATAAATATAAAAAAAATATCTTTTTTTATTGTGAAACCTATAAGTTAAAAATGTTTTTCAGATTATACAATTTAAAATTGTTTTTTGCTTTTGGATTTCACAATTTTGAAGTCATTTTTTCTTTAAAAAATACTTCCAAATTGTACAATCCAAAATCACTTTTGATTTATGGGCTACCAATTTAAAATTATTTTTTCCTTAAAAAAGCTTTCAACTAGAAGTCATTTTTACCTTTAGATTGTACAATCTAGAAGACTTCCATCATTTTAGCTATCTTCTTTCGTGGTATCACCATCAAGAATAAAACTATCACCAATATTGAGCTCATCGCCAACGACACTGTCATCTCTCTCGTGACTTCTATCCGCCACTCGTCCATTTTTCGACGGAGAAGGTCACATGACATCCAACTTGTACAATTTGAAATATTTAAAAAAAAAATGAATTTCAAATTATGTAATCGAGTAACCAAATGAATTATGAATTGTGCAATCAAGAAAACACTTCACTTCCATATTATACTTTGTAAAAATATCAAAATGAATTTTTTTTTCATTTTTATGGGGGTGCAAAAAGAATCTCAGAAAAAAAATGCCCTGCATGAACCCCCTTTACATACAGAACCCACTTGGCAATTACTTCCTGCACCCAATCAATTGCTTCTTGCACCCAACGAACTTTTTAAAACCTCATTCTACCATTGTCTTCTTTAACATTTGCAATTGAAGTTTTCGGACGTCCATGTCCGTATGGCTTATGGATATCATCATCCGGAATAGGGTTCTGCATTTCGAATGTACATATCCAGAAGATTTAAATGTGTTATGTAATGGGGATGCAGAAGTATACATACAATCTTCTGGACGAAGCCATCTGCATCACATAAATCACTTCCTTATAAGAAAATCTGGAAGTAAAAAATCACTTCCGCATAAAAGTATCTGAAACGCACAGGGCATGTTAAAACTCACTTTGTCTTCTCCGGTGACTTCGTTCTCTGTCGTTGTCGAACTCCCTCACAAACAATGGACGTCCTTTGCTCACAGGTTCGTGTTTGTTGAAGGGCTCGTTCAAGTGAAGCTTTTGTTGCCTTAGAGGAGAAATGCGAATGAAAGAATGGGAAAACGACAGTGATTACTGGGTTGAGTGCGAAAACAAAAATGAAGAAGGAGGTGGTGACTGCTGCATTGCCTGCGAAAATGAAGGGGAGTTGGGTACTGTGATTGGGTGCAAATTTCACTTAACCTAATTTCAATTTCATTAAAAACATTTTAATATTTTCGCATACACAATTGGATGTCAGTCTTAATTTGATTGGGGGAGGGAGAATCAGCCAACCCACATTGTTTGTTTCTAACTTCCAAATGTTTGTTTGTTTGGGCCATTAAAACCATGAAGGCCTTTTCACGAAGGGATTTCTTTTTACAGCTCACGCTTTCGTCCGTCACTTCAAATACTAGAATCCTCTGGCACAGAGTGATTGCAGTGTAATTAGAGATGAGAGAGAACGTAAAGCATGGGTTAGAATTTGGGTGGAGAAAAAGTTACACGGAACTCCCATCATTAATCTCTCCCTTTCCTTTCCCAAAAGGACAACTCATTGACCCATTCCTTAATTTGTTTCCTTTCTACATGTGTGTGAAATCATGACCAAAAATCAATTAACTTAGCCCATGAAACAAGTTTCATCAACAAACCCAATCAAACTCCATTGACTCAAAATCTATCTCTACATATTATTTTCCAAGATGATGTCGTGAAACAGAGCATTGCCACCATATAAAAAAACCTTACTACTACGAGTACACACACACTTTCAGTCATAACTCATAAAACAAAACCACTTATGAAGTTAGACACTACCTTCTGCTTTGCCTTAGTTTCTATTTTGCTGGTAACCTCACCAGAGTTTCCTAGTGTCGTTGGAGACGATGTTGGCAGCATCATCAGCGAATCTTTATTTGAACAATTGCTGAAACACCGAAACGATCCAGTTTGTGAGGGTAAAGGGTTCTACACCTACAATGCTTTTCTCACAGCAGCAAGTTCCTTTGGAGCTTTTGGCAACACAGGTGATTTGGACACTCGCAAGAGGGAGCTTGTAGCTTTCCTAGCCCAATCCTCTCACGAGACCACAGGTTATATTCATCACTCATATAACTACTAGTTCATGTCTCATTAATTAATCAACTTATTAAGAAGTTCACTTTAAATTTACTTGACGCAGACTTATAAAGTGGGAGATTTACTTCTATTTCTATTTATATATTATGTGCTCTTACAATTTATTTGTGATTCAATATTTTCTATCAAGTCTCTTCCGTCTTCTTTCTTTTCAGTCTTTTAGTTGTTCTTTCTACGTGTGAGTATGGATACCTATAAAGAAACTTCAACTTCAACGCTCAAATCAGATAAATTTTATATCTAATTTTCTAATTCAAAATTGAAACAATCACTTCTTTCTACCATAAGTCTCCTCTCATTTAATTTATTTTTATTAGCTTTGATATTGCTTAAAGATCAGCGTAGTTCTAATCATTTTTTAATCAAACTTTATCTTTTTTAATAAATTTAATCTATTTAATTTGCGAATTAGCATGATTCTTGGTAGAAGACCATCAAATGTCTTTATTTATAATGGATGTATCTCCAACTCAACTCATTTTGGGTGCGACAGGAGGATCACCAACTTCACCAGATGGACCATATGCATGGGGTTATTGCTTTGTGACAGAAAGAGATAAATCCAACAGGTACTGTGATGGGAATGCACCATGTCCCGCAGGAAAATCATACTATGGTCGAGGGCCAATTCAGCTGACACAGTAAGTGCATACATAGATATTCCTCACATTATTATTTCAAAAACTTTGTTTTTGTGATGGTGAGTCTACTGTGTTTGTTCGTTATTGATTTTTTATGTGTTTGACAAATAGCAACTACAACTATGATCTAGCTGGAAATGCCTTAACATTGGACCTGATAAACAATCCAGACTCGGTAGCCCAAAATGCAGTGATATCATTCAAGACAGCTATATGGTATTGGATGACACCACAGGATAATAAACCTTCATGCCACCAAGTGATCACTAATGCGTGGACACCATCTGCTACTGACATGGCAGCTAACAGAGTTCCAGGTTATGGTGTAATTACCAACATCATCAATGGTAGATTTGAATGTGGGAATGTTCCCACTTCAAGCTCAGATAACAGGATCGGGTTTTATAAAAGCTTTTGTGACATTCTGGGACTCTCACATGGTGCCAACTTGGAATGTAGTAACCAAACGCCCTTTGGCAAATAATTGCACCACTTAACTAGTAATAAGAATAAGAACACAAGTACTTCCCTGTGTGATTCTGAATAAATTTGGCTATGTAAGCTCAAGTGTATGAGTTCAGCAAAACGATTGCTCAAGTCCATATTGAGAACTTGTTGATCAATCATTTCTTGGTCCTAAAAGAATAAATGATACTTACTGTAGCTTTTAACTTTAGATACTACACATGTCAAATTTAATTTTGTAATCTAATTTCAACATCATAAGTTTTAATTTTTTTTTATTAAGAATTGAATTATAAGTTTAACTTAACTTTATAAAACTATCAATAATATATTTTTTTATACAAGATCCAACTAGTTTAATAACAGTTACATAAACGGTCTCATACCAGGTATAAATCCAACAAATTATTGTTAAAATAAATTCTAAATAATTCTGATTAAATATTAAGAAGTAAATTTTAAGTCTAACCAAAACTTATAAAAATATATTTGTATCCACTTATGTACTATAAAATATTTTTATCTCTGTTAGATCGATTTTATTATGAAATGTCATTGTCTTTATTAGATCGATCTTGAATGATGAAATTGAATTGAATTTAGTTTAATTTATTTACTTTAATTAATATCAGTTTAAGTAAATATGAGTTTATTTGATTTAAGTTAAGCTGAATAATTTCAATTATATATTATTGTATTCTTAATGTTTACCGAAGTTCAAAATTAACCTTTTCTTTTCTATGTTTCTCAATTGTTGTATAAGCCAACCAAGACATCACCCATAACGTACATAAATAATCATTCTTAAAATACTAAAAGTAAAATCATAAAACAATAAATACAAATATATTTTTATAACTTAGCCTCTGCCGGGTGATTACTGTTCACCCGAATTGAAAAGGAAGGAAACATCACATTTGTATTTGGGTGTTTGTGGATATTAGAGGGAGAGGAAAAGCGAAGAAAGTAAAAAAGGGTTCTATGTTAGGTTGAGAAGATTTGGTCAGAAAGTATTTGGTTTTACCATATTACACATCACCTACTACCCTATGTGCCATAGCAACCCGTGCCATGCAGTTGCAGATATTTCCTCCACATGAGATTCTCATGCATGAGATTCCATCTGTATAAACACAGATTCGTACAATGTTCGGAGGGTGATGAATAAATATGAGAGGGATGATAAATATGGAAGAGGAGAGGAGGTGAGTTATTTGTTTTGAGTTGAGGGAGTACCTTAGAAGTGGTCGGAGGTGCGCGGTTGTTAGAGGTTTGCAAGCGTTGGAGGTGTGCGGTTGTCAGAGGTGCAAGGTGTGGTGGGGTTTCGTTAGTGGTGGTGTTCTGTAGGTGGTGTTGTTGGTGGTCGTTGGACGGTGGACAGTTTCACTGGTGGTGGTGGTGGGTGGTGGTTCCATTGGTGGTACTCGATGGATGGTTGTGGTTCGCGGTGGTCATTGGTGGTTCCGGCATGTTGTTCTCTACGTTTCTGCAGATAAATTTCATAAATAATGGATTTGGAATTGGAGAATGAAATCTGGAGGAGAAGGAATTTGTAATGTTTACTTATTTGTTTTATTTTTTTTTATTTATGTTAATAGATGTACGTTGTTGTCTTTTGATTTTCTAAGTTCTTTCGCTTAAACACATTAATGAAATTTTGAATGAGTTTTACTTTAATTTGCTAGTTAAAAAAAAAAACTTATTAATATTTAAATTTTTCTTATATTTAATACATAGAGTTTATGTATAATATTTAATTTTTTTCTAAAAATAAAGTAAAAAAAGCTTTATAAATATTATTTTATATTTATAAAATAATTATAATTATACAAAATATTTAAATATTAGACTTTTTCTAACATCAAGGAAAAAACTTTATAAATATTATTTTGAACCGGGTTTAAAATAATTATAAGTATACAAAATATTTAAATATCTAAAATACTACTTTATAGATTGTTTACGTATAATATTTAATTTTTTCCAAATATTATGAAGTGGACTTTAAGCCTAACTCAACTCCATAAAACCGGTTCATAGGGTTGAGGTTTGCACCCACTTATATACAATGAAAGGCTCTAATATCTAGTCGATGTGGGATCTCCAACACACCCCCTCACGCCGAGAGTGATAGATAGAAGCTCGAGCGTGGGACTATATATTATGGGTGGTCCGATAACATATATCTCCACGCACGAGTTGGCAGTCTCGGCGTGAGGGGGGGTGTGTTGGAGAACCCACATCGACTAGAGATTAAAGCCTTTCATTGTATATAAGTGGGTGCAAACCTCAACCCTATGAGCCGGTTTTATGGGGTTGAGTTAGGCTTAAAGTCCACTTTGTAATACCAAAATCAACTAAAATAACTTATAAGTATTATTTTGAATTTATAAAATAATTACAAGTATATAGAATATTTAAATATTTTAAAATATTACTTTATAGATAGTCTACATATAATATTTTATTTTTTCTAAAATCAAGTAAAAGTATTTTATAAATATTATTCTGAATTTTTAAAATAATTATAAGTATACAGAATATTTAAATATTTTAAAATACATAGTCTACATATAATATTTTTTTTTCTAAAATCAAGTAAAAGAATTTTATAAACATTATTATTTTGAATTTATAAAATAATTATAACTATACAAAATATTTAAATATTTTAAAATACTTCGATAGTCTACATATAATATTTATTTTTTCTAAAATCAAGTAAAAAACTTTATAAATATTATTTTGAATTTGTAATACAACTATAACTATACCATTTTACAGAGTTTATATATAATATTTTATTTAAAAATAAATAAATTTCTTTTAGTACTATTATTTCTCTAAAATGTGGTTTTTTAGACCTAATAATTAAACTTATATGATTGTCAAGGATTTGTAACCATGGATAACGATAATAATTTGGTGTATGTATTTCGAAAATGTCGAGATGTCTAGCACGAATGATATGAATCTCGATGTAGTTGGTGTTGATTTCACACTTTCACAAATACATGAGCAACTCAAATTGTGAACACAAGTAGCAGCAATGACAATCCTTTGCATGATTGGATATGGATTGAATGTGTTGTGTGTGTTAACCAAGACAAATAATGCTATATCGGAGTTTATTCCACAAAAAGAGCGTCGTCGACAAGAATTGATGTCGTACTTGGTCCATAACTGAAAGATGTCGTGACCTTATTCGCATGAGTCTGAAAGCATTTATTAATTTATGTCAACGAATAAGAGGAACGAGAATGGTTAAAGATGCATTCCGATCTACAGTTGAAGAACAAGTAGCTAAATTTTTACACATCATTGGTCATAATGTCAAGAATCGAAGTGTTTTGTTCTTCTTTCATAGGTCCAGGGAAACAATGTCTCATCACTTTCATAATGTTTTGAAGACAATATTGATGTTGCATGGAGAGTTCTTAATTCAACCAGCTGGGACTGAGGTTGAACCTCATATCTTAAAGAACAATTGATTTTTTCCATACTTTAAGGTATGAATATGAGAAAAATAGTTAAATATTTAATTCATGTTGTATGTAATGCAAGTTATTTATAAATGTGAAGTTGTTGTGTATTAGGATTGTTTGGGTGCCATAAATGGCACTCACGTTCGTGTTAAAGTCCCCCAAGCTGATGCTCCTCGTTTTCGTTGAAGAAAAGACTGGCCCACGCAAAACGTAATTGCTGCTTGTGATTTTGACATGAAATTCACATATGTTCTTGTCGGATGGGAAGAAACAACCTCCGATTTCAGGATATTGAAGGATGCGTTTGTACGAGAGGATCCATTGATCATTCTGGAAGGTTAGTTGAACGTGTTTTCAAGTGCAATAAATATTCATTTGGTCACATGACTTATAAGTAATAATTATTAATGGATGGTTGTAGGCAAATATTACCTTGGAGATGCAGATTTTATGCTCAAAGCCCAAGTTATAACTCCATATCGCGGAGTTCGATACCATCTAAAAAAGTATTCCCGAAGAGATCCACAAAATGTTCGTGAGTTGTTTAATCATCGTCATTCCTCACTAAGAAATATTATCGAAAGAACATTTGGTGTCCTAAAAAAGCGATTTCCAATTATCGCTAGTGAAACAGAGTCTCATTACTTTGTGGACACTATGACCGATATTGTTTTAGCATGTTGTATTCTTCATAACTTTCTTCGCGAGGTGGATAATGATGACTCTTTGTTGAAAGAAGTTGACCGTGAGTTGATGCAAGGAGATGCGTCACACTCGCAAACGCGTGAGGATGACTATAGGCTCGGGTCACAAATTAAGAATACTATAGCGAATGAAATGTGGATAGGTTATTGTAATAATTAATTTTATGTAACATCCGTGAACTTATATTTATATTGTTGTAAGAACAATTTCATGGTTTAATGTTGACATTCCACCTTTA
>Ga0123342_1007899_pt1 | contig 13778 bp, 10 predicted proteins | sample Turbeawhitnodule_FD_89960 | JGI IMG/M metagenome (GOLD analysis project Ga0123342, IMG submission 89960) | Root nodule microbial communities of legume samples collected from Mexico - Turtle bean Mexico white nodule | ecosystem: Host-associated > Plants > Roots > Nodule | place: Mexico: Nepantla...
AAGGGGACAAAGCCTTTGATATCACTTCCCAAGGGTAAGGGTATTAAGCTATCCATCATTGAGGAAGCTAGAAAAAGGACTGCCGCTCAGCAAGCAACTGCTGCTTAAATCCCCCTTCTGAATTAATAGACTTGAGCATTTCGTAGTTTAATTCTATGTTTTTGGTTTCTAATTCCTTTTGTCCGAGAGATTTTTATTGTTGAATTTTGACTCTTGCACTATACAACTTTATTGTGGCTGTTAAATTCATGATGTAATCGTTTCTTTTTCTAGTATTTACTTGATTTCTGGTTGCACAAATTGCAGAATCAGTTTTTACCTAGGCAGAATAATGGCGAAGTTGTAGTGGATATTGAACTGAATATGATTATTGGCGAGTTTTACTAAATGAATCTATGCATTATATTTTTTAAAGGAAATTTCTTTTAAAATATATTTATGAAGCAGAAAATTTCATTCAAGAATTTGTTGTCCAAAGGATTCGTACCCATTCCTCAACATCGATCGGTTGGTAAATGAAACAGTCGGTCATAAAATGTTGTGTTTCTTGGATGTTTATTCTGGCTATAATCAGATAAGCATGTACCCTAAGAACAAGTAAATGGAGTAGCCTGTCATAAAATGTTGAGTTTCTTAGATGTTTATTCTTGGCTTTAACCAGATAAGCATGGACTCCAAGGACATGGAGGAAATGGCTTTCAAATCGACGGTGTTAGTTACTATTATAAAGTAATGTCGTTCGGCCTGAAGAACGCTGGAGCAACCTACCATCGGTTGATGGACAAAATCTTCAAGGGAATGATCGTCCGGAGCGTGAAGGTCTATGTTGACGACATAGTTGTAAAGTCTAACTCGTTCGCCCAGCACATCAAAGACCTGGAAGAAGTCTTTGACGCATTGAGAAGGACAAATCCTGAGAAGTATGCGTTTAAGGTGAAGGGCGACAAGTTCTTGGGTTTTATGTTAACCCACTGAGGAATCGAAGCGAACTCAGACAAACAGCTGAAGGAAATTTCTGTCCTTACCGGAAGTTATTCACAAACCCAAGCCCGACCAATCGATAGTGGTGTAGCTATCGATCTTGGAAGAAGCAATCATCACGACGCTGGTCCAAGAGGTGGAAAAGGAAGAACGTCCGGTATACTTCGTCAGCCGGACGCTCCATGCAGTCAAGACGAGATACCAGCTGATAGAGAAGGTAGCTCTTGCTTTGGTCCCGATAGCAAGGCGGATGCGACCTTACTTCCAGAACCACACCATAACGGTAAGAACCGAGTACCTCCATATTAAAAATTTTATCTAAGCCTGATCTTGTAGGACGTATGATAGGGTGGTCGGTGGAGCTCTCGGAGTTCAACATCCGTTATGAGCTGAGAGGAGCAATCAAATCCCAGTGCTTGACTGACTTCTCTGCCGAGCTCCCACCCAACACGACCTCTCGGTTGGATGGACTATATATGTGGATGGGTCGTCCAACAAAACCGTATGTGGGGCAGGAGTCATCCTCTCAGGACCACGCGTCCTCCTCTTGGAGCAAGCACTTCAGTTTGGGTTCAAGGCCACCAACAATCAAACCGAATACGAGGCTATCCTAGCCGACTTAAACCTGGCGTACGAGATGGGATCTCGTGAGGTGACATGCAAAAGCAATTCCCAGTTAGTGGTCTAGAAAATAAAAGGAGAGTTCGAGGAAAAAGAGCCCCTGCTGCAAAGATATTACCACACAATCGTGAGGTGACATGCAAAAGTGACGGTAGAACACATTCGCTGGCAAGACAACATGAGGGCCGATGCGTTGTCTCGACTAGCTACGACCAAAAAGAAGAGCCACCACAAATCGGTTGTGAAAATTTGGCTAAGATAACCTAGTGTGGGGGAAGTTGAGTGCCTTGCTGTGACTGAGATCGAGGCTGAAACTTGGATGAGTCCAATCATCCAATACCTGAAGCACGACACGTGCAAGCCGAAAGAGGAGAAAGCAACGAAGTTGCGGTGCTTGAGGTACACCATGATCAACCAGGACCTCTACCGAAGAGGCTACTCAACACCATTGTTGAAGTGCATACCAAGGAGCAAGTAGAGTACGTCCTCAAGGAAATCCACGACAGAGTGTGCGACAATCATTCGGGTGCACGAACGATGGACGCTAAAGTCCTCAGGACCGGGTATTACTGACCGACCTCCATGGTGACTGCGCCGAATATGTGAAGAAATGCACCAAGTGCTAGGAGTTCAGTCCTCTGCACTATCTCAAGCCGGAAGAGTTGTACATCATGACGTCACCATGACCGTTCGCCATCTGGGGCATGGACATTATCGGTCTTCATTCCAAGCAAAAGGCAGACAAAGTTTCTCTTAGTCGGGGTTGATTACTTCACCAAGTGGATCGAGGTCGAACCCCTCGCATCCATCTCGGATAAAAACATACAAAATTGTCGGGGCGGTCAGACCAATCTTCACCCCATTTGCGAATTGTAAGTCACCCCATTTGCGAACTGTAAGTCACCCCTAGCATTGACAGGGGTGACATTGAAACCTTCATGGTATTCTCGTCAACAAGAGGTGGGATTGGCCTGTTGAAATCATCGGTCGGCGAAGAGTCGACATCGATGGGCGCACAACGTGGAGGAGGAGGCGTCGACACCACGCGGGGAGAGCGGGTGGTCCTGACAGTATTACCACCCTCTCTTAGCCTTTTCTTTCCCCTGTTGGAAGGGCTAGTGCTGACGGTCGACTCCTTCCCTGCAGCCAGAGCTTCAATGCTCAAACGACCCTTTCTCTGGACAACCCTTTCCTTGAAGGAATCCAACATCGCCCGACGAGGGCAAGCCTTTAGTCATTATATCTACGTAAGAAAAGGTGTTAGTTGAAGACTAGGCATTCAACCGAAACTAAAGAAAGCTAGCATACCTTAAAGGCCAACCATCGGTGCATTTGTGCGTACACGGCTAGTAGCTTCCGTGTAGGAAGTTTCCTTGGGAGCTCGTCAAAGAAAGAATCTCTCTCTCCTTGGCACTAGAGGTCGGACGAGGTCCCCACTCCTTAAACTTTTGAGGTTTCCTAGTGCAGAACAAAGGAAACCTCGATCGGTCGGCTTCATAAAAAAAATGTGGCATGCCCTCCGATCGGATGACAATCTTGAAGAATTTTTATTTAAATTTTTTGTATAAAGTTGTAAAAGAATTGAAGAGAACGTTACCTGATCGACTGATGAGTGAATGCCACAGAACATGTTCGGTCGGGTGGAAGGTGTAATAACTCAGAAAATACGAAGGAGTAGGATGAAAACAAAAAACATCACATATCAAGCAAAAGGCTTGAATGAACGCCCAAGTATTTGGTTGTAGCTATGTGGGAGCAACGTTGAGCGCCTGAAGGACGCCCATCGTGAAGATATCAAAAGATAAAGAAATGTGCAAATATGAGAATAAGCAAGAATACATATAGAAGAAGGGTGACTCAACAGCAGACCGACCCAGACTTACAGACTCAGTCGGGAGGCAAGGCTCAATGGAGATAATGTTAAGGCTAGCATTTGCCTTCAAAATCGGGGCCCTATCCAAAAAATCGGCAACAGAGGTCTCGGTCATGAAAGCAAAGGTGATCCTAGTTACCTTAGCTTCCACCCAATCAAGCTCCGAAGGGAAGATAACCTGCTTAGGGGAACCCGACCGATCGACAACACCACCCCAGTCATTTCCCCTAACCATATCCTCCACAGGATGTACCGTTTGAATGACACCGATCGAGTAGGTTCGGTCGTGGAGGAGTTAGAATCAGAAGAAGACAAAGAGGACGAAGGACACATATGATGAGGGGAAGGAGCAACCGAAGAAGAGGAGGTAGGACGAGACAAAGAAAACATGACTAACCTTGTGAAAGACGAAAGATAGCAACACAGGAGGACGAAAGGTACTTGGGTCTCAGAGCAAATATCAAAATAGAAGTGCAGTGTCTCGACACTGTTGGGACCACTATTTATAGCCCTCAAGGGTCTTGGGAGACGAAGCATCGCAACCATCTCAACATTAGATCTCTTTGATCCAACGATCCTTGTCGTTTGCGCAGAAAACCCTTCATCAATGCGAGTCACATCACGTCTGCAGGCGCCGCCTGACGTCAAGTCAGACATCAAGAAGCCCAATCGTCATGCCAAACTCAATGTTTTGTGAACCAGCTAAGAGTTCCTCCCTTCAACGATGTGGAACACACCCGACATAGGATCGCGTCGTTCGAGGTGTACATGCTGATGTATGCAGTGTACACATCCATGTGCTTGTTCGGGTCGGTTGTGCCATCATAGTGATCTCTGTTGAAGTCTTTCCCCTTGTCGGATAGTGGGACGCCGATGATGGAGTCGGTAAAAAGATGTCGGCGAATTGAATCCGAAACTCCGGACGTAGGTCCGGTTGTAGGGGTCGTCTTGTTCGGGTAGGACTCTCCGTTCAACTCTTGGGTAAAAACCTTGTCTTTCATCTCTTCAGCAGTCTTTAGACCGATGGGGGAGGTGAACGACCTTCAACTAGGTTGGTCGGTTCAGTAGACGACCCCTCCCCTGTGAGCTTCCTCTTCATCTCCTCATTCTCCCTACGAAGAGCTTGGATCTCATTCTCATTCCTTTGAGTAACCTCTTGATTTCTTTGCTTCATTTCAACCATCTCCCTCTGTAGAGACATCAACAATGCCATCTGCTCAGCTTCGGACATTCTTTCGCCTGCCATGCTTCGGGTTGATACCATCTACTTTCTTCTTCACTTCAATTCCTTTGAGAACTATTGAGATCACTCTTTTGTCGGTCGGTTGTACTACCCATCAACCTTCCTCCTTGCAAACTCCTTCCTCTTCTCTACTTGTCGCTTCTCTCAGTTGTCTCGAAGTACAAACTCGAATGGTACCTGCAGAAGGCACTCCGACGCTCAAGTTAGCAAAGATGTTCGACACTCGGTTGTCAGAGTACTATAGCTAATGACGTACCTCGTTCTTGAAAAGTGTGTTATTATTTATATTACCTTAATGAGCCTTAATTATGTTGGAAAAATTCAGAAATAATTCTCCCCTTTGGTGTAAATACAAAATGGGCACTTGCGGATGCAATAAGCAAATAATAGAAAATAGAGCAAAAATAGAATAATGAGACAGAGAATTTTTAATGTGGGAAAACCTTCCTCAACTTGATAAGTAAAACCCACGGGACCTAGTCCATAAAATGCCTCCACTATGAAAATAAGATTACAATATTTTTTTTTAACACTCAATCTCACCCAACAAAATGTCTCTCTAGTTTCTCACTAGGATATTCTAATCTCACACTATGATGATGGATATCTACTCTTTCTTTTTCTCTGGAAGACTTCTTCCTAAAGATATTAATGCTCATTACATTTTTAGGTGAGAGTTACAATTTTCAAAAAACTTTTGAATGACCATCATTGAATATATTTAATGGATTTGTTACCAATATTTATTGGTCATAATCTCTCATTAAATTAAGGAGGGATTCCCAACAATTCTCCCCTTAAATGATTTAGTTGAGGGTATAAATAATTCAACTCCCTCACAATAATGTTACTGAGGTTTATTGGTCATAATCTTCCATTAAATTAAGGAGAGATTCCCAACAATTCTCCCCCTTAATTGACTTAATTGAGGGGTATGAGTAATTCAGTTCCCCACAATAATGTTACTAATATTCATTGGTCATAATCTCTCATTAAACTAAGGAGGGATTCCCAACAAGTTATTGGGCCGAATTAGGGAGTTGGATCGCGCTTAAGGTTGCATTATCTAGTTCTTAATCGCAAATTAACTTTGTTAACTCTGTTTAAACATAACTGGACTTGACGTCGATCGATCCATTGAAGTAGACCACGCTACCAGTCGACCAATGATAGAGACCGAGAGATGCAATTACTTGTAAATTACGGACACTAATATACATACATGTCTATATGTATAACACAAAATGTATTCTAACATATCTTTCTTCCTTCTTTCCATTCTCCCTTATTAAAGTCTCATCTTCATCCTGAATCCAACTTCTGAAATTCCTCTCTTCTTTCTCTCCCAACCCCAACCCCAACCATCTCATCATTCTTATTAATGGCTCCAACAACGTTAATAAAAATACTCTTATCACTCTTCTATGAGGCCTGCCGCGATTTTCACTTCGTCGTCACTGCCACCATGCGCCTTCTTCCGATGGGATGATTTAATTGAAGCAATGAGCGCATGTTGTTGTTGTATGTGTTGTGCATGAATCTTCTTCATCTTTAAGTTCATACCCTTCGGAACATGTTAATTAAGAGTTGAATACGTAAGGGCTAAGTATTTTCCTCTAAAAGAAGAAGTAATTTTGGGAAATGTAGTGCCATATACTTTTTATATATTTGTTACCGGTACGTTAGTAAGAAACTATACCCCAATTTTCATTCAGTTCATATATCATCTTAATGGTACCTATAATATGATAAGGTTCTTCATATATAAAAAGATAAATGAAAACTAATCCAAAAAGTTAATAACAGAATATATATTTTTTTTTAATCAAGTTAGACTCTTTTTCTTCAAAACTGATCCAAAAAGTTAATAACAATATATATATATATATATATATATATATATATATATATTTTAATCAAGTTAGACTCTTTTTCTTCAAAACTGAAGTATTCCAGTCAATTTGTAGTTTGATATTGATATGGAACTGATCCAAAGGAAAATATCCGAAATTAATTATTAGAGCAATCACATCTTGTTCCATTATCAACTTCTTATTAATGATATAATAAAAAATATTTTTATATTTTATATAAAATTTTAAGTATAAAAATAGAAAGAGAGTTATATTAGAACAAGTTGTCAATGTATATTTTTTAATATTTTATTAGTAAAGAATTATGCAACAAAACCTTAAAACCAATCCAAACTACACTCTAGAGATTGATTTAGTTTAATATTATTTTTCTTTTATAAGATAATAAGATTTATTTTAAAAAGATCTTTTAGTTAAAACAGTAGTTAATTTGTAGGTAAAAACAGGCTAATAAAAAAATCTATTTTGACGAGATCTTTTATATTTAAATATTTTCTATATTTTCAATAAATGTCAAATAGATGTATAGATTTTATTTTAAATGTGGAGATTTTACTATCATAAATTGAAAATTTCCATACATAAAAATACCTATATTTATTTTCAAGTAGTGTAATACAATTATACAATACAATACAACTCATACACCTCTTTGTAAACAATTTAAACAGAATATATACTATACTATTGTTTAAAATATATTAAAATTATAAAAAAAATCCATCAAACAAAGAACGAGTGCTACAAAAGATTATAATATTTTAATCTGACAATGATAAAAGAATGTGATGCTATAATATTAAACCATTCAAAAACGTTTTTTTTCATGTAAACATGAATCTTATAAAATCACTAAGTACAGTGTAGTTGCAACACTGGAAAATCCCTCTTGAAAAAAAAACCCAATTTCCATAATACCCTCTGAGTTATTCTCTTCTCCTCCCATTGATTCACAGAAACAGAAGAAGAGAAGAGAAAGGTCAATGAGTAGCAGCAGCAACAGAGCAGATGATGATGATGTCACCAGTGATCACAATCTAACGTTCTAAAAAAATATATTTAAAAAAATATTAAAATAAAATTGATTTTTTAAAAGTTACTGGATAAAATTGACTATTAACAGTAATGTAATACAAAAATAATTTAACCAAAATAAAAAAGGCAAATTAAAATATAGTATGACAAATTTCCTAAATTACAAAATATTGACAAATTTGTCAAGGTATCAAATCAAAATAAAAGATAAAGATAACACAAAAGTTTGTAATTATATTTTTGTTTGAATATAAGTGTTTCAAATATTTATTTGAATGTACAAATTGACAATTTTTTATATTTAAGAATTTGGTGAATCACTTACTCTTTATTTAATTAAAAAATAAAAGAAATTCAGTAATTGATACTTTATATAATACTGTAGCAGATTTAGTTAGTATCCATTATAAATACACCAATGTTTTCAATCGTAATCTCATCATATGCAACTATTATTTTTTCTGTGCTCCATTGACTTCTTTTGTCTTCAGTTCATTCCTCTTTCTTCTGCTTGTAGTTCAAGCACAATCAATTTCCTCTTTTCTTAGTGTCCTTTGTTTTCAACAAATTTCAAAAGATGGGTGGAAATCCCCCTTGTGGCTCATGCAAATTGCTGAGACGCAAGTGCACAGAAGATTGCATCTTCGCTCCTTATTTTCTTTCTGATGATCCTCAAAAGTTTGCCATAGTTCATAAGGTTTTTGGTGCTAGCAATCTTAGCAAAATGTTGCAGGTATTTCTTTCTTACTCTTCTTTCTGCATTCCTTCAGTGTTGAAAAATACCCTTTTTCTGCTAGACAATCAATTAATTTCAGAATCAAAATTCAAGTACTAATTATCAATATAATTGAAAAAAATAAAACCTTTAGTATTTAAGGGTTTTTGTTCTTTTGGAGTTGTCAGTGGTGGTCTTTCAGTGGATGCAGAGAGTGTTCTAAATGGTTGTTTCTTATACAATGTTTCAGGAACTTCCAGTTGAACAGAGAGCAGATGCAGTGAGTAGTCTAGTGTATGAGGCAAGTGCTAGAGTGAGGGATCCTGTGTATGGTTGTGTTGGAGCCATATCTTATTTGCAGAATCAAGTTGCTGATCTTAAAATGCAGCTTGCAGTTGCTCAAGCAGAGATACAATGCATTCAGATAGACAAGAAGTCACTGATTGTACCCTCAGAAGAAACTGATCTACACAACTCTGATCATCTTCAAAATAATTTCTCACAGTTTCCTGATTTTGGTACTTCTAACAGTGTAGTTCATCATCCCCCTAATTATCTTAGACCATAACATTATTCTGGAATAAAAAATTCTCAAATGCATGTTTGTCTTTCTTTATATTAGGGTGTTTCTATATTAGTTGTTAATGCAACAAATAAAGACAAAGTTGGTGGTGACTTTTAAAATTGACAAACATTCTCATTATTTTATATTCAGAAGCTACCTTGTTATCTGGAAACAAAAAAAAACTTATACTTATAATTTTTCTCATTAGAAACATTCCTGTTTCTTTTATTGGAACAAGTGTTGCAGAGGAATTATTTTACAACAAAGAATAATTCAGATTAATATTTTAAAGAAAAATCGTGGCAAAATTAGGAGCTTTCAAGTGGACAACATCTAGCTCCAAGAAACTTGAGTTCGAAATAATTATTTTTATACTATTTAGTAGAAAAAAAAAGTGTAATACTAGATTTTTTAATCTAAAAAATAGAATGAAAAGACCTCAAAATATATCATAATATATAATAAACTTTTATTTATAAAATTAATAAATTGTGTGATAAAAACTATAAAAGTATAAATCTCAAATAAACAATTTTTTTTTTTACAAAATACAATACAAAATGTTTATTATATTTAATTTTTTTTAAAACTATTAAAAAAAGTTATTGAATAAAAATTAATTTTAAAGATAAAAAAAATTAATCATTATATTGATTAAATTAAATATTAAAATATTATTCATAATTAAATTATTTTTTATTATTAATAAAAATTTATAAAATTATTTTTAAATTGATATCTAAACTTGATACTAAGATTTTAACTGTTAATATTTTAGATTCTAAACTAGTATCTAAATTTAGTTGTTATTTAATAATTTTTTTTAGTATATTACATCTCTAGTATATATTTAAATCATTTCTAATTTTTATTAACTGATATATATATATATATATATATATATATAAATAAAGAGAAAGTATTAATGAATTTAAAGAATAAATTTATATAGTTTATTTTCTTATAATCTAGTGAATATATAATAATTTTATTATTTTTATACTTCTACATTAATAAATATAAAGTATTTATATTGACATTTTAATATTTTTAAATTACTATATAAAAATATAGAAATAGATTTTGTTGTAATCATGGAGAAAGAATCTAAAGACTGTTCAAATCTAATTTATTATATAAAAACTATAGATTTGATTTCTTTCTATTTGTATGGTAAAATTGTGCATAATAAATTAAAAATCACATTTAAAAAAAAAAGTAATGTATAGAAATGAATTAATATCATGAAATCAATTAAGATAACATTTCTGTGGGAAATTCTTGAAATGCCATGTTTAGTTGTCATTGTTATTGTTCGGAAATAGGTGACATATTTTTTCAAAAATAATTATATTGAGATTTAAAAAAAATAATAATTAAAGTGCAAAAGAAGAAAAAATAATTAGGAAGGGTGACACCGAATAAAAATAATTTGAAAAAACAGACATGCAATAAATGGAAACAATGTTGAAAGTAGTAGCAACAATGTTAGTGTACAATAGCCAGCATAATTGTACAAATAGTGAAGGAGATTGTTGTAATGTAAAGTGTTAGAGAAGGAAAAAATTTGTAAAAAAAAGAAGATATATACATAAAAGAGAAAGAATATGAGAGGGTCTCACATTCTCAATAAAAGAAAAGTATTTTAGCTTTTCATACTCAATTATAAAACAAAATACTGATTTTGAATGAAATAATAGTTTATAAAAAAAAAATAAGTATTTTTTATGACTATATGACATTTATAATATATTATAGTTATATATATTTTTATTCTTTTAATTATAATAATAAATAATTAAAAATAATATTAATATTAATAAAATAAATAAAAATATTTTTCAATCAAACAATATCTTATTTTTATAATTTTTCTTTCTTTGATTTTTTTTTATTAATTTAACATAAATAAGAAAATGATAATATTATAGTGTATCTGATCAAGATATTATTAAATAACACATCAATAAATTGTGGTCAATAATAACAATATATCATATTATCATAACCTCATAAAAAAAGAAATAAAATGATGCTTTATATTTTTCTTTATGTTTAATTCATCCAATATCATAATGACATTTTCTTTTACTAATTTGTTACTAGTTGCATAACAAGTCTGAATGTTTAGATGTTTTTGTATGTTTGGACTTAAGGAGATATACTTGTGAAACAAATAACATTTAAAAAAGTACAAATAAAAAAAAATAACCAGTAAATAGTGGAATTTAATTAACTTTTTCGTGCTTAAAGATGAAACGAAAAACACGTGGATAATACAAGCTTTCTGAAAGTAAAATGGTGGTTGAGTTACTTTTGATTTTAAAAGATAAAGATGGTTAAGACAACTATAGGAGTGCATGTAATTCTTATGATACTATTCAAGAGGTTTCAATATAATAATTTATTTTGAATTTGAATCCACTATAATTATAATTCCAAATAATTGGAGCAAAATTAATTTGACGCTAATACAATATAATAAATTTACTGTATCTATAATAGATTAAAATAAATATAAAACTTGATTTGAGGTATATTTCATAAATAATTTTTTTAAATCAACACATTTATGATAAATATCATATTATATTACATAAAATAGTTTTTTTTTATTTTTTTTATCATTAATATAAAATAGTTTAAACATTTATACTTTCAAGAAAGTTTTAAAATAAAATTAAGTTGAAAAACTCTAAATACAACCTCAGTCTCACTTGGAATATCCATCAAAATATATTTTTTAATTTAAAAATATTTTGAAATAAATGTAATTGAGATAAGAGTATTAGACTTAATGTCTACTTTAAATAAATTGAATGTGTGGAATGTGAGAACAATATATTGTAAGATTCTTATGATATTTATTATTGTTCATCAGGCTTTTGATTTTACACGAAACTTCATCACAAATTTGTCTTTAAAAGACATCTGAGAGAGTTAAAAGAGAAAGACATATTTAAATTGTCCTTAGTATTGATTTCTAAACATTGTGAGACTATTAATGTATCAAAATAAGCATTTTACCTAATTCACAATCAAATATTATAATTTTTAAATTTATCGACATCAGACTAATTTGTCACACTTAACACCTTCGAAAAGACTCATTATATATGTATGTCCCACCAAATACATTTGATCCATAAAAAACAATATAGGTAATTTAAGTTCAACTTTCTATATCAAGGTGATTTATTGTACTTATTTTACAAAGTTTGATTAGGAACCTTTTTCAAGATTCTCGCCACTTGTATTTGAATTTATATAATTTAGATTATCAATGAAGTTAAGGTATCTTCTTTACATAATAGTGAAGTTAAGGTATCTTCTTTAGGGTTCGTGTACTTAATACTAGACTACAATTACATGATATCATCCCATGTATCCACACAATATACAATATTATGTATATCATCTCATCATTTTTCATATAATCACATATATTCATTTCATATATACATACATGTCACATAGTATACACAAAACATACATCTCTTATCTCACATGCCAAAGCAATCATAGATATGTCGCTTAGTATACACAAAACATACATCTCTTATCAACATGTCTTCTCTAAATAGGGAAAGACTTGTTGTTCAAGACGAGAAACTCTCACTTAGCGACGACTCATTGTTTAAGTGAATATTATATTTAGAGAGAAAAATTGTTTTGTCTCTCTCTTATTCGACGTCCTCTCATCACTTGAGTGACCAACTCTAGAGGAGAGAGAAATAACACTCATTATCTCTTGTTCAAGTGTCACATTGTCACTTGAGTGATGTAACTTATTGAACAAGCTACCACTGGAGCTCCACTTAAAAATATAACCCTTCACTTCTTCATCAACCACTTGGCGCTTGAGTGATGAGAGTTCCAAAGAAGAAAAAATTGTTTTTGCAACTCTCTTAGTTAAGTTTTAAGTTATAACTTTGAGTGATGGACATTAGCAACATTGTTCGATACAAACAATGATTGATCACCGCTTCAACATATCGTTCAAATGACAACTTTATGTTGAAGCAAAAATTTTAGAAAACAAAAAATCAACAATAAAACATAAGATATGCAATAACCAACTATAAGTTTGAGTCAAATATGGATTGAAGTCCCAAATTTGGTAGAAATGGATAATAAGAACCAATATATAAGGATAAAAGACTCACAAACATGTTCTATTAATTTTTTTTTATTGAAGGTCTTATCTTGATCTCTTGTATACATTTGATGATTCATTACTTGAAATTTAGTATTTTTTTCTATCTAAATAGTAAGCTATCTTTATGAATATGAAAAATTTAGGGTAAGATTATGTTTTAATAGATTTTTTTAACTTCATATACACTATTTTTCTTATAAAAAATATTTATTTTCAATAGTTGGTGATTCACTCTATTCTTTCTTTTTCACACATCTATAATTTATTTTATTTTCTTCATAAGATGTAAATATATTAACTCAAAACTCGTGATAAAATACATGAATAAAGATGCGAACGACATAAATAAAGAAAATTAGAACATACAATGACTTTACACCGTTTATTAAAAGTTAGATATCATTTTGTTCCCACTTGTGACCACAACAAACTCTAGCAATCACAGACACACTCTATGATGCGAAGTTTAAAATTACATTAACTGATATTTCAGAGTGAGTTGGAGAAAATAATGTGAACTCAAGCTAACACTAATTTAAGTATTACTTAATGAATATAAAAGGACACATGCTTGATTCAATAATTGAGCTACTGATTAAAAGTTAAACACATGATTTGGGTTAAAACATGTTATCAAGTGCCAACAGCTTAAATTAAAACCTGTTGGTTTTGGGTCCCTTAAGGATGTTAATTAGGATTCAATTATTTGTGA
>Ga0123342_1007900_pt1 | contig 13778 bp, 15 predicted proteins | sample Turbeawhitnodule_FD_89960 | JGI IMG/M metagenome (GOLD analysis project Ga0123342, IMG submission 89960) | Root nodule microbial communities of legume samples collected from Mexico - Turtle bean Mexico white nodule | ecosystem: Host-associated > Plants > Roots > Nodule | place: Mexico: Nepantla...
ACTCCTCATGCACCTTCAAGGCACCCACACTTCCTAGGAAGGCCTTGTTCCACTCTCCTCCACTAAGCTTCCGCAACCATCATCATCAAAATCAAAGAAGAGCTCATAGGAATGCCATCAACAACCCCCCTAGCGCCACATCTCCATCACAACAACCGGGCCAAGAGGAGGGGGCAGAATCCGCACCACCATCAACCCAAACACCTGCTACACAAACACTTGCCCCAGAGATCTCAGAAATTCCCCCTCCAATTAGACAACTAATGAGGGACTTCACGGAGAGGTCGTCGGGAAGCTCTTCCGGTAGGCCAAGAAAGAAGGCATGCCCTACTACATGGGGGCCTTCCTTGCTATTGCTCTCGAGTGGCGTGCACAAGCAAAATCCAAAGTCGGCGAGATGCAAGCCCTTCAGGCTCTCAAACGAGAGGTGGCCACCCTGAAGGAGGAGAAACTGAAGCTCGAACATCTTTGGGAGCGCAAGGAAGATGCTTACAAAACCTCCTTCATAGAGATTCGGAAGGCGGAGGAGGCGGCCAACCTGAGGCTGCACGAGGCTGGCCAAAAATATGCCGACCTTCTGGGCTCCATGATTCCTCTGCAAGCGGAGGTTGCTGAACTGAAGGTGGCTGCTGAAAACTCCAAGACCCTTGGGGTTAAACTGGGTGAAACTGAGGGGAAGCTAGTTGCGAAGATCGAAGCTCTCAACATTCTCCAAGCTGAAAATGGCAAACTCCAAGCTGATGTTAACAAGCTTCAGGTGGAGAAGGAATTTCTGGACAAGCAGCTAGCCACCAAGAACTCCAAGATCGAAGAACTGGAGAAGTCCAACAAAGAATTTGTCGACGACATGGCTGACACATTTGGGGAGGGGTTTAAAGAGGCTCTGGCTCAAGCAACATGTGAAAACCCAGAGATTAACACCTCAAATTGTGACCCTGGCAACCAAATCGTCGATGGAAAAGTGGTGCCCCTCGACCTTGGGGAATGAGCAGCACTTACTTGATTTCCATCTTCTTTGTAATTTTGTATTTACAAACATTTGAACTATCTATGACTCTGACACTCAACTTTGTTTATTTAAATTCCATTCGAACCTTATCTTTACATTCATGTTCGCTTTTAGGTTCTCTTGCACTTTCATCTGCTTCTGCTTTCTTTACTATATCAAAGGCGTAACTGGTACTTACCTTCGATGCATCTCTTAATCGCTTTACCTTTAACTCTTTAGGTAGCACGTGTCTTTCTCTCTTACTCTTCCTTTCTAAGTCGTGATGCATACCCTTCTCTTGATCTTTTCGCTTCAAACTTCACTTGGCCTTCGTATCCGCGAGGAATCTACCTCATGAAGGCGTCGCCTGCCTCGTCATCGCCCAAAGACATAGGAGGACTTAACTTCGTGCCTCATCATCACTCAAAGGTGAAGGAGGACTTATCTTTTCCTGTACTGGGTGTCCACACTCGAGGAGAGACTCGCTGAACGTGAGGTTGTATCGTCCTCAGCGCGTCTAAACACTTGGGACTAAATCATCCTTTGGTGCCCACGTCCGAGGATAGGCCTACTACAACAGCGTCGTATCGTCCACGGAGTGTCGAAACGCCAAAGGCAACTTAACCCATTATAACTACGCGCTTGGTGCCCACGCCCGAGGAGAGGCCTGCCCGAAGGCGACGCCGTTTCCTCCCTGGAGTGTCTGAAAACATTAAGGCGATCAGTGTTCTTGGCGCCCACGCCCAAGGAGAGGCATGTTGGAAACATCGTCCTATTGTCCCTGGTGTGTCTAAACACCAAGATGACCAGGGATTTTGGTGATTACGCCTAAGGAGGAGGTTTCCCGAAGGATGGCGTTTCTCCTTAAGTGCGTGTATCTGCACCAAGTGACCTGGTTCTCCACTGCTCCAAACTTCTTATTGTCTGATGCCCACGCTCGAAGGAAATGCCCCCCGCCACTTCCTTACGAGGTGTCTAAACATCAGACACTAGGGCTAACTATTCCTACCTGAGGAGGGGGCGTCCCGAAGGAATCCCTAAACCCCTGCTCAGGGACTAGACACCCGGGTTTTAGCTTATACTGAGCGTACCTTGATCCCTGCACATGAGCATGTGCTCCTGTTACTCACTTTGATTTTCACGCCCGCTCCCTTATCTAGCGATGCCTTCACCTGGCGATGCCCACGCCTGGCGACGCCTACGTCTGGCGACGCCCGCCCCAGGCGACGCCTACGCTTGGCGACGCCTTGAGCCTTTGTTTTTGTTTCTTGGTCTTTGCTTTACGTTGTGAGAAAAGGGAAGACAAAGACAAAGTTTTCTTGAACTTCTTTTTTACTTGGGTGATCTCATTAAAAAACCCCCGAAAGGGGAAAAAGAGTGTCCCCTGGCTTCGGTTACTCTGAAGGGTCCGGTCCACTTGGGAGACAACTTGTTCTCCAATTCATAAGGATGGGTCTTCCGCATGACTAGATCAGCTACTTGGAACTGCCTCAGCTTCACCTTAGAGCTATACTGATGCTCCACTCTTCTCATCATAGCTTCAGCCTTTATCCTCGCCTTCTCTCTGACGTCGTCCAATAGGTCTAGATTTACCCTTCTTTCCTCGTTGGACTCCTCTACCACAAAGCTCAGAAAGCGGGGTGAGCTCTTGTGAATCTCCCCCGGGATCATGGCGTCTATCCTTGGTGTGGTAAGCCCACACGATCCTTGGTGCTTCTTCTGCCCACCCCCATTTAGCTTTTTCGGACCTTCGCTTCAATCCCCTCAACAAGATTCTATTCGCGGACTCTACCTGCCCATTCTTCTGGGGTGTTCAACTGATGCGAACACTTGCTTGATTCCTACCTCTGCACACAGCTTCTCGAACTGTTGGCTTGCAAACTGAGTGCCATTATCTGAGATGAGATGCCTTGGCACCCCGAAACGACACACAATGTTCTTCCAAACAAAGTGTTCTACCTTGTGCGCAGTGATCTGGGCCACTGGTTCTGCCTCTATCCACTTCGTGAAGTACTTGATGGCGACTATGAAGTACTTCATCTGCCTTATCGCTAGAGGGAAAGGCCCCAGAATATCGATTCCCCATGTGTGGAAGGGCCACGGGCTGTAAATCGATCTCAGTTCCTCTAAAGGTGCCTTATGCCAGTCAGCATGAATTTGCACTGCTTGCATCGCTGGGCGTATCTTACACAATCCACCCTTACCGAGGGATAATAAAACCCCGCGCGAATCACCTTGGAGGCTAATGATCTTCCCACCATGTGGCTTTCACAAATCCCCTCGTGGAGTTCCGACATGATCATCGTACACTCGTCGCCACTCACACATGTTAGAATTGGGTGCATGAACCCATGCCTGAATAGCACTCCATCAACGAGAGTGTACCTTGCAGAGTTCTTCTTTATCCTTTTTCCTTCTCCAGGCTCTGCTGGGAGAATCCCCTCTGCAATGTATCGCATATAAGGTGTCATCCACGTGTCGCATTCCTCCAAGGCACATACTTGCCCACACTTCTCTCCCTCGGGCGAGGCCGCATAGGTGCTGATGCGGGGTGTCCTCGTCGTATCTTGAATCAAAGAGCGATGGCTCCTTGGCTTTCCTCTCGCCATACTGATGTGAAGAACATCCACCATGTTGTCTGCCACAAAGTTTCGCGGCATTTTGAGCGTCTCTTGGATGACTGTCCTTTGCCTTCCCCCCTTGCCTGAGCTGGCCAGCTTGGCGAGCAGGTCAGCTCTGGCATTTTGCTCCCTTGGGACATGCACCAGCTCAAAAGCGGCGAAGGCTCCCTTCAACACCTCGACGTACCTCAGGTACGCAGCCATCTGTGGATCCTTTGCTTGGTACTCCCCGGTTACTTGCCCTGTGACCAACTGGGAATCACTCTTCGCCAAGAGGCTTTGCGCGCCCATCTCCTTGGCCAAGAGCATTCCAGCAATCAGCGCCTCATACTCAGCCTGATTATTACTTGCCTTGAAGGTGAAACGTAGGGCTTGCTCGATCAACACCCCATTGGGCCCTTCCAAGACTATTCCCGCACCGCTCCCCTGTTGGTTGGAGGACCCATCCACCGAGAGCATCCACTGTGATCCTAACTCCGCCTCTTGGGGGGCACCTCCTGGTGAGAGTTCTACAACGAAATCTGCGTAGACTTGCCCTTTGATGGATCCCCTGGGCTCGTACTGGATATCAAACTCTGAAAGCTCCACTGCCCAGCGAACCATCCTCCCAGCGACATCTGGCTTCTGAAGTACCTTCTGAATGGGGAGGTCCGTCATCACCACCACTGTGAAACTATGAAAATAGTGGCGGATCCTCCTAGCCGAGAACACCACTGCCAGCACCGCCTTCTCCAACGACTGGTACCTTGACTTTGGGCCTTGCAAAGCCTTGCTTACAAAATAGATGGGCCTCTGCACTTGATCCTGCTCCTGGACCAGCACAGAGCTGATAGCCCACTCAGTCACAGCGAAACACAAACGAAGGGGGACGCCGGCCCGAGGCTTGCACAACACCGGAGGCGTCGCCAAGTACTCCTTCAGCTTGAGGAACGTTGCTTCGCACTCATCTGTCCACGCAAAACGGCTATTCCTCTTGAGGCACTGAAAGTAGGGGTGGCCCTTCTCACCTCCAGCAGACATGAACTTTGACAAAGCTGCCATCCGCCCAGTCAGCTGCTGCACTTGTTTTACCGAGGTTGGACTTCTCATGGTGATGATAGCTGCGCACTTATCAGGGTTCGCCTCTATTCCCCTTTCTCTGAGCATAAAGCCTAAAAACTTACCCGCCTCAACCCCGAAAACGCACTTCTCTGGGTTCAGCTTGAGGCGATACTTTGATATGGTGGCAAACAGCTCTTGCAGATCCGTTGTGTGCCGCCCCCTTTCCTGTGAGGTCACCACCGTGTCATCTACGTAGGCTTGCACGTTCCTTTCCAACATGGGTGCAAGGACCTTATCCATTAGCCTTTGGTAGGTGGAGCCCGCGTTCTTCAACCCAAACGGCATCACTTTATAGCAATAACTGCACGTGTCTGTTATGAACGCCGTGTTGGACTCATCCCTTGGATGCATCTTTATCTGATTGTACCCCGAAAAATGCATCTAAGAAGCTCAGCATCTTGCACCCTAAAGCACTGTCCACCAATGCTTCGATGCTAGGTAAGGGGTACGAGTCTTTAGGGCATGCCTTATTCAAATTCGTGAAGTCGACGCACATTCTCCATTTTTCGTTCGCCTTCTTCACCAAGACGACATTGGTTAGCCACTCAGGGTATTGGATCTTCCTGATGTGCCCAACACTTAGCAATTTCTTCGTCTCCCCCTGCACGACGAGACACCTCTCCTCGTTGAACTTCCTCCTCCTCTGTCGTTCAGGGTGAATCTTGGGATCCATGGTGAGGTGGTGGCACAAGAAGTCTGGGTCGATGCTTGGCATGTCCGAGGCGGACCACGCAAACGCATCTAGGTGGCGCGAGATCACCATCGCCACTTCGTCCTGCTCCTCCTAACTCAGCAAACGTCCCAACTTGAACACCTTGCCACCTATCAGCCTTTCCACCACATTGTCTACTGGTTGGGGTCGCCTGTCTCACGCACTCTCCGCACGAGACTCGCTTCTGTTGCCTTCTCTTATAGGTGTCGCCCCATCGGGTGCTTCAGGCGTCGCCTCCTCTGACGCTTCTTCCATGGGCAAGGCCTCCCCATGTGCTTCTTCTAAGGGCGTATCTTCCTTGGGCGTCGCCTTTGCGGGTGAGGTCTCAACAGGCGTCGCCTCTTCCAAGGGTTCTGCCTCCATCGGCGTATCCGAAACGGGCGAGCGCTCCATCACCATGACCACGCCCCTCTTCGTTTTTAAGCTATTTTCATAGCATTTTCGGGCCTCTTCCTGATCAAATTTGATCACGATCACCTTGCCACTAAGATTTGGCAGCTTCATCTTCATGTGGCGCGTGGAGGCCACTGCTCTTAGCCTATTCAGCGCTGGTCTTCCCAACAAGATGTTGTAGGCTGAATTGGCGTTTACAACTAAATACCGAATACTCTCGGTACATGACGCCGTTCCATCAGTAAACTTCGTCCTCAGCTGCAGATAGCCACGTACCTCAACTTGGTTTTCTCCGAACCCATACAAGCATCCGGTGTAGGGTCTCAGCAAGTCAGGAGACATGACATTTGTAGAATTGCCCTGGTCGACGAGAACCCTATGCACCTTTCTTCCAGCGATAACGACCGAAATGACCACGAGGTCATTGTCATGTGGGATGACATCACGTAGGTCAGCTCTTGTAAACACGAGGTCTGACTCCCACAAGTCATTCGAAAATTCCTCAGCACCCGAACTTACTGACCTCACATACCTCTTGCGCTGAGAGGCAGTGGGTCCTCCTCCAGAAAAGCCACCAGAATGGTGTGCACTTCTCCATGGATCGGCATTTCATGCGCTTGATCCTCCTTTGGCACTTTCAGTGTTGCGGCCGTAGCAGACCCAGCAAGATAGTCCTTCAGAAAACCATTCTTCACGCGCTCATCCAACTGATGTCCCAGTGCCAAGCAGTTGTTGATACGGTGCCCAAACGCCTCGTGGAACTCGCACCACGAGTCTTTGTTGATACAGTGCACATCTCAGCAAAGGTCTTGGGACGACTTCGTATGATCGACTCACAGAAAGGTCCAGGGCACATTCCTTTCCTGAACGCGTAGACAATCATAGGCTCCTCTGTGGTGCCAACCTTCACCACCTGCGCCCCAAAGCGATTGATGTACTCTTTGAGGGTCTCACCCTGATACTGCTTTACATCGAACAAGTCGTACGAGACTGGTGGTGGAGCCCTGTTTGCTAGATACTGCTCCCTGAACAACTATGAAAGCTACGCGAGGGAGGTGATATGGCCATTTAGAAGGCTGATGAACTAGTCCATGGCTATCCCAGTCAAGGTGCTCATGAAAAGCTTGCATCTTATGGCGTCGGAGCCGCCTACCAGCATCATCTGCGTGTGGAACGCAGTGAGATGTGCTTCGGGGTCTTCCATTCCCGTAAAGGTCACCTTGGGTCCTGTGAACGTGTTGGGGATCACCGTCTCCAGAATCGGCTGCGAGAAATGCGTAGAGAACTCCCTTGGTGGAGTGAAACGCATGGGCTCCTCTATGTCGCGTAGCCCTAAGTTGTTGCGCAGCCCGCGGCGCAACTCCTCGTTCGTGCGACAGAGCTCCTCATTTCTCGCATGAGACGCCGCGAGATCCGCTTACATGCGCTCTTGCTCAACCTTCGACGCCGCCATTGCCTCCTGCAATCCCTGCATCATCTCTTCGCTCTCAGCACGCGTCCAACCTTGCCTCGTGGTCCTCATCTTTTGCGGTTTCTTGAAACTCCAAGGAACTCAAGAAAACGTTGGGAACTCGAAGATCTCAAAAACTGTGACTGCAAAACCTTTCACACTTGTGGTGGGAGCTGATGTTTTAAATCGGGCCCCATGGTGGACGCCAAATGTTCCCGCCGGTTGACCGGGAACGTCTTTGTGCGTGGCTTCTACTCGCGAGCTAGGGCACCTTCATCTTCAACTCGGATCTCCGTCATGAGCACCTGAAAAGAAATGAACAAAGGGGCTCCCTCGCGGCCGTTTGCACTCCGACGATCAAGTTAGCAAGCGAGAAACATCAAAAGAACACACCTCCGTATCGAAGCACCGTGAATGGATGCTCTGAAGGTGGTCGAATGACTGAGTAATTAATTTCTCTCTAATTGCCTGTGCGTACAGTGGGTCCACGAGCAAGCAACTAGAGTGTGTGTGCAAAAACTAGGTCTGGATTCCCGTTCCAAACGTCTAAAGCCCCTTTTAAACGTCTAAAGCATTTAAAGCGTCTTAAAGCGCATTTAAAGCGTTTAAAAACGTTCAACGCGTTTAAAACGTTCAAAGTATTTAAAGCGTTTAAAGTGCTTTAAAGCGTTCAAAACGTAAACTGAATAAAAACGTACTTTAGCAAACTTTCAGGGAAACTTATACACCTTGATGTTTCAGTACTTACTGCCATGTGTTCTTCTGACTTGATCGCTATTCTACGTGGAGGGCCTTACAGCACCGTAACCCAACTTAGGGATATTCCATTGTGTAAGTCCTCCTTCCTCGACGTGCATCTGGCGCAAGGGGTGACTCTCTGGGTGCCAACTCATGCGCCCCAACCTCTAGTCACTCGCCCTGGGAGTGTACCTACCTTCCTCTCGTACTACGCACATGGTTCGCCCTGGGCGTGGCCCTCTCATGGGTCGTATCTATCCCGGGGTTCTCCCAGAGGTGGCGTGGGTACTTCACGAGTCAGGTTACCCCTTACCGATACTAAAACCATGGCCTTGGAGCCACCTTTCTCTTACTGTTCTGAGGTACCGGGGCCCGAGGCCTCCTCGTCAGTGTCGTGGCCCCTCGTGGTGTCGCCCCCTCCACGGTCTTTCCTACCCATGGGTATCGGGGGGTGACATCGTCAATGCCTTAATCTGGCGACGCCTCATCCTGGCGATGTCTTATCCTGGCGATGCCTTAACCTGGCGACGCCTCATCCTGATGATGCCTTAAGCGGTCAACTTGTTGACTTTCCTCCCTGGGCTCCCTGGATGGGTCCCACTATATGTTTGACTTTGGCTTTGACTTCGACTTTGGTCAACGCCCGAGGACGGGATGGTACATAGGGAATGGAAATTATTGGTCCTTTCAGCCCAAGCAAGGGACAAGAATGCGCAAAATTTTGTATGGATGAGCATTATGTGTGGATTTGGAGTTTCGCACATCATCATAATAGATAACATCAACAATTCATTGACTGGGGACTCTAATCCATTTACGAGGATCTCGACATAAAATCAATAACAAGTTCGGTCGAGCACACGTAAACCAACAGTCTGGCACATGGCACGAACAAGGTTATCCTTAACGAGTTGAAGAAGTGACTCGGTACGACGAAGGAGAGGTGGACCAAAGAGCTAATTGAAGTCTTATGGGCGTACCGCAGCATCCCCCAAGCCTTATCTCAGGAAATGCCCTACAACCTGCCCTACGACACCAAAGACATGATTCCGGTCGTGGTAGGCGAACCTTCCCTCAGAAGAAAACTCTTTGATTTATCCCTGAATCAAGAGAGTCTTTCGGTCGGACTCGACCTACTAAACGAGCCCCGAGAAAATAGAAAAATTCGTGAAACCACATGTAAGCTCCAAGCGGCCAGGCCGTATAACACCAAAGTATGACCAAGAAAATTTCAAAAGGGAGACCTCGTTTCAAGTGAAGCACAGAAGACGAACGATAAGTTCTTGTCCAACTAGGAAGGCCCATTTCGGATCCAAGACATTGTGGTTGGGAGGCATACGATCTATAGTGGTTATCGGGAAAAATTGTACCGAGAACGTGGAATGTCACGCATCTCAAGTTTTACTACAGCTAAATCTAATAAAATTATGCATTCTTTCCTCGCCCGACTAATTTCTCCCTAAGGAGGGCTTTCTGTCGGGAAGGTTTTAACGAGGCATTTCTCTTCAAACACGTGTATTAGCATATAAATTCATGTATTTTACAGCACTCGATTTGGTGGAGGAAGTAACCTCTTAACCGGTATATCCTACCGATATCTAAAGACTCAGTTCGGTCAAGGAAATAACCTTAATTGGTATACCCTGTTGACACTTAAAGACTCGGTTCGGTCAAGGAAGTAACCTTAACCAGTATACCCTACCGACACCTAAAGACTCGGTTCCGTCAAGGAAGTAACATTAACTAGTATACCCTATTAACACCTAAAGGCTAGGATCGGTCAAGGAAGTAAACCTTAACCGGTATACCCTGTCGATACCTTAAAAACTTGGTTCAAACAAGCGCATCCAACCTCATTTGTCATATCGGTCGACACCAAACAATTAAGAACTTAGCAAGATAATTCTATCTAAGGTCACACCGACCGATTAGCTATTAAATTTTTATTTTATAACGTGCATTATGAAAAATAGAAATGGAAAGAGAAAACGATTGATATATTTATGAAGCAAAAGGAGGACGCCACACCCTAGCCTCAGAGGAACAAAAAGAAAAGGCCACACCCCAGCCCGAGGAAACAAAAATTGCTAAAGACTAAGCCTAGTGGTCCTCATCTTCAATGTCCTTAGCAGAAGGCCCTGGTGCAGCATTCTTTAAGGCCTGCAACTCATCAAAGGGAACCAGTCGACCCTCATGGACGTCTATATTGACGTCAAAAGTACCAACCGGTTGTGGCCCATTGTAGAGCGGGCGGGTCTGTCGGACAACTTGGTCGAATGTTCCGCCCAACATCACCAAAGTGTCGTCTTGGATCTTGTCGATCTCAGCCTCAATCGACGCCTTCTCGGTCTCCAACACCGAGATCTTCACCTTGGATTCCTCCAAAGCCTTCCTCAGCTCGGCCACCTCGATCGTCGTCTCCCTTTCCCGCCTCTCTAGCTCGGCGCACCTCATCTCGGCTAGTTCGAGGTCAGCGCCTACCTTTGCAATCTTGGACTCGAAGGTCGGGACTGCTTCCAAAGTTGACTTCAGCGAGATGGAAGTCTTAGCCAAATCATGTCAAGCCAAGATATCTCCTCGACCCTCCGACCTCGAGCATCAACACCCAACTGGGTCATAAGGAGACCTCGACAGAGCATCTCGATGCCGCCCAGGAGCAGATCCTCCTTGGGAACGACGACAAGAAGGTTATGGGAGACCAACAGTAGACTTACCCAGATGCCCCTTGAAAATTTTAAATCGCCCCCCATAAGAGATAAGAGGGCCATGGGAGCTTGAGGGGCGAGAGAAGCAACAACAGCATCGGGCTCGAATTCACCGACCGGAGAGGAAGACTCCAAGCGGATCCGGGATGGAGGTGGTGGACGAGTTGGGGTGCCACCTGAAGATTGGGTGGTAGTGGCAATGTTGCTAACCTTTTTTCTCCTTTTCCTCATGCTCCCTTCAGCGGCCGAGGGACCCACTCCGGACGAGTTACCAGCCGCAACCATCTCCAAGCTTCCTTTACCTTTACCCCGTTGGAGGGATTTGGCACAAAAGGAAACCACGATGCTACCAGCTTGGGGAACCTCCTTAGCCATGATATCTACATCAAGCCAAAAAAAACACATTATTCAAAGACTAGAAGACTGACTAAGACAGAAAAAAAAATATAAACATACCTTGGAAGGTCGTCCATCGTTGAGACAACTTGTACACGACTAACAACTTCAGTGTTCGGAGCCTTCAAGGGAGTTTGTCAAAAAGAGAGTAAATCTCTTGCTTCTCGACACTCGAAGCCGAACGAGGCCATTCCTTGAACCGGGTAGAGTTACTATGTAAGAATTAATGGTTGTTCCTCCCAGTTGACCAAAAACACCTTCGTGTGTCTACAACAGTCTCACGCCCAAGAATCCCTGCGTTCAATCGTGCTTTCCTGTGGAACACCTGAAAACACAAAGACAAAGGGCGCCCTAGAGGCCGCTTGCACTCCGACGCTCAAGTCAATCTTAGGGCGAGGAAACACCAAAATTGTTTAACGTAAGACTGTAACTGTGTATGTTAAGCGGTGCAAAATCAATAGCATACCTTCCTAAGTTTGTTACTTCCCTTTATATAGCCTAGGGTTTCCACTATTTCCATTACCCAAAATAGGCTTCTTGAGGGGGTGGGCCCCAGTGCCGCAGTTACCCACTCTTAGGATAACCTAGCGCGTGGGGTTTCCTCACTGGAGTGCAACCTCTAGTGGAACAACACCTGGATGCCTCCTCATGCATCTGATCTCTGGGGTCACTCGCCTTAGGAGCACTCTAGGTGTTCACGTGTCATGCATGCAGCTCACCCCTGGAACGTGACCTTCACAGGTTGTATCTTTCCAGTGGCTCTATACTCATGTTACGCATGAACGCGTCATCTACTCCACATGCATGAACTATCGTGACCTAGGCTTTGCCCTTACAGATAACTGGTACGTAATCTGGGATCCACCTCTCATGGCCCAGCTCTGTTGTTCGAGTCCCCAATGTCCGACCTCTCCACTGCTTGTGGGACCCCGCTTACATGGCCCCTACATTACTAGTGGTCAATGACGCCCGAGGACGGGTCGATGCACAAGCCCCCAGTCTCGAGCTGTAACTTGTTCAATGAAGAGACTAAGTTCTCACCCTTGGTGATCTATGTGCCTCTGTATGACAGGACGTGAATAGTGCACCAAAGTCACGTCTCTCTGAGCCTCCTTTAACTACGCACACGTTTCTTTTATCAATGACAAGGGCTTAACGTCGCTTGTGCTCCTTTGTTTACGTTAAGTATTCGAAAACGCGCGTTTGCAATCACTGTTCCATCATTCTCTGAAACACCCTTGATTGCTTCGTCTTCTTCCTTGAGCGCTCTCGCGTTTCCGTCTATAAATTCCAAAACCTTCATCCTACCTGATCAAAAGGTACGAACTTTAACTACTGATCGCACTTATCTATCGATTTCAATGCTTGATAACTACCTGGGACTGTTTAAACTCCTTGCATTTAAACTCTCTCGATTGTTCATCGTTCCTCTATTCCTCCGGGTCCTCTTCGAGTGTGGGGTTTTCCTGGGTTTTCACTGAGTTACGCCACAACCCCTTTATGAACCTTGATTTCCTTCTTTTTCTTGTATTCTAGCTTTCTTAGACATGGCTCAAATGAAAACAACACCCATCCCTCTACCCCAAGTAGATTACAAAGCCTTGTACCCTTGGGCTTCCGCGGAGCTTCTCGCTGAGACCTCCACCCTCACCTCTAGCGAGAATATGAGGAAACACAGGGACGGAGAGCCTGACTGTGTAGGGCGTGTCTTCGGGCGGGAGAGCGACGCTCATGTTTCCATTCGACCTTGCGCTAAGAGAGAACCTGTGTGCTTCGACGAACGGACTAACAATGGAGAGCCCTACTTTTTTCCTGTACCAAACCGTCTTCAAACGGACTAAGCTGCGTCTCCCCTTCACTGGCTTCGAGAGGGCATTGTTGACAGAAATCAACGTGGCCCCCGCCCAGCTGCATCCCAACAGCTGGGCCTTCGTGAGGTCCTCTCAATTCTGTGCAACCACTTTGGGCATCCTCCCTCCATGGATGTCTTCCTCCATTTTTTCGAGGCTTAAAGCCCGGGGAATGATGGCATTGAGCTCTTCTCTTTTGTGGTTTTTGGGTGGTTTGTGAAGCTTAGTGGTTTGTTGATGGAACAAGGCCCTCCTAGGAGGTGTGGCTACCTTGAAGGTGCATGAAGAGTGTGAGATTAGGGAGGTTCGGCCAGCCCCTTTGAAGGTGAAAGGATTGAAGACTAAAACCTAGATTCTAGGCAAGGAGTAATATATGAGGTTGGCAGCATAACAATACTCAATTTAATCTTGAAATACATGAGGTTGGCTCCTCCTTTTATAGGCTAAGGAGGACGTGAAATGATGACCTAAATGATGAGAAAATACAAACCAAACGAAATGCAAAAGAGTAGCACATGGAGACACATGGAGCACAAGGTACATTGGTGCACATGGCCTCCTAACTTGCACATTGATGTAAATGCAATAGCAAGAATACAAGATTCTTTGACATTCTTAGGAGCAACTTGAGTTGGTCATGAAATGGCACTTTACTTAGAATTAGATCAATGTTCTAATTCAAGAACTCACCAAGACTTTGCACCAAACCAAAGCTCATATGGAAGTCCATATATTGTCAAATGGAATCAAACAACAAGAATGAAGAACAAGAAATGAAAGCTGGACAGAAATGAAAGATTAAGCTACTGCACCAAACAGAACAA
>Ga0123342_1007901_pt1 | contig 13776 bp, 11 predicted proteins | sample Turbeawhitnodule_FD_89960 | JGI IMG/M metagenome (GOLD analysis project Ga0123342, IMG submission 89960) | Root nodule microbial communities of legume samples collected from Mexico - Turtle bean Mexico white nodule | ecosystem: Host-associated > Plants > Roots > Nodule | place: Mexico: Nepantla...
TCAATCAGTTGTTTTGGTTTTGACAGCTCAACCATTTGAAAAACAGTTTTCAACCTTTTCTAAAAACACCTAAGTATAAAACAATCGGTTGTTTCGACAAAACAACAGGTTGTTTTTCACTTACCTTGAAAAACACTTTTCTTTTAAAGGATTGAGAGTGCTTATGCTTTGGATTCAATCAAGAGTGGATTACATATTAAATCTACCCCAGATCCTATCTAAAAGGACAGCTCAGCAACAGCAAGCACAGCCAGCCTTCATCATCCTTCAAAGGATTGGGATTCTTCAAAGCTTGAACAGCACTTAGTTCAACAACTTACCCTCACCAAAAGTGCTATATAAGTCAGTATAGCCTCGCGTATCTACTCGTTCACCAGAAAAAACCTATTATCTGGTCGTCATATGGTTGGATTTCTATTTTTGGGATCCTCATTCTTTTGATGGTTTTCCAATACAAAATGTCAGTCGAACTCCCTTGGTCCACTGAGGTCTTGGTGATGGTGAAGTTGTTGATTTCGAAGGTGATGACAATGGGATGGTCCTAGGTTGGGTCGATAGTTGTGAAGTAGTCATCAGTAAAGAGCATTGAGGGTATTCTCGGTCGATCTTTGATTGTGGTCCAGTGCACTGATTGAATAGCCCACATATGCTTCTTCCGAGCAGATCTCGAACACCCTCCACATGAAAATCCTTTAGCAATTGTGTTAATCACCTCACGACTACTTCTTCGCGAAGGCTTGACCCTCTTAGGGATTGTGCTCCTTTGTTGTTTTTTTGTTGGGCGTCAGTCATCATTGTGATGACACCGAGAGTAAGATTCCCTCCGTTCATCCTTTCGAGGGTATTTCTCCCTCTTGGGGTATCTATGAAAATTCTTGTTCGTACCTTGGATGATTTTGCGCAAATGGTCAACTTGAATGAGCTCTTCAATCTTGTCTTTTAATGCCGGACATTCTTCGGTTGTGTGACCAAAGTTGCAGTAGTACGGGCATTGCCTAAACGTATAAGCACCCTTTGGGCTTTGTAACTTTCTGAATGTCGGGATGAGATCGACATTCAATGCTTCATCCATGATTTCCCTCCTATCAACATTCAAAGGGGTATAGGTGTGAAACCGAGGGTCTCGATTTTTTTTGTACCCAGCGGATTGTTTGACGTTTATCTGCCACTTCGATCCTCTATTTTCCTTTATCTCCATCATTATTTGTTAAGACATTATTGCAATAATCATGCAATTCTTCTAGTTGAATGAACTTATCTGCCCACTACCTAAGTTTGTCTAAGTTTTTTGTTGGTTTCTTATATAGTCTATCAGTAAACGACCTGATCGTAGTACAATGACCAATTGATGCATGGCCACCTCTGGCCTGAGGTCAGCTCTGGGTTAACAAGTGCTATTAACGTAAGATGATGTAGGTGACTTGTTGGAAATGTTACCTGAGTGTCGAATTTGGATAATAAAGTTTTGAAGCTATCCACTGAGTCAGGTGGAATGAAAGTCTCGTGAACCAATTGAGTGTCGCTCCTTTGAGCGAGGTGGAAACACTCGACACCACACTGATTTATCTCATGTGTAGAGGCTCGTTTGTGTTTTATACACATGAATGTGCTAGTCCGGATCCGTGGTATCGTCATACCGATCGACATTCAATCCCTTCCAATTGGGATGGAGTTGTGCTTCCATGATTTCATCTATGCAGGGATGTCCCTTGGGATAGTTTTCTATGATGTACGCTCTGTATGTGATCGGAAGACTGATAAGTCTGAGTTCGGGCTGTACTCGTTCTCTCTTGGTTTTGTGTGTGCTCGCTTCTCGAAGGAGAAGGTTGCTTTCGTTGTCTACGCCCGGTTGTGTGCGTAGGATCGACTAGTTGCGACCTCATCTCTTCATTTTTTCTCTTTGAGGATTTGCATCTCCTTTTCATTCTTCTAGCGAACGGTTGCCTACTCTATCCTCTTTTGGCACATTTCTTCCATCTCTTTCTATAGAGCTAGGAACATAGTGATCTGATCCGCTACTAGCATCATGTTGTTCATCATTTGTCTTGTCGAAACCATTGTTGCTTTCTTTGACTCTATCTCAGCCCCACGGTGGGTGCCAATTCTACTTGTATAGACAAAGTGGGCCTATATAGTACCTGAGATTGGTGATAACAATTGTTGTTGGTGTCGGTCGTTCTCCTAATGGTTGTGTCTTTGGTCGCACTCCCTTGCACTTTAGTTCTTGCACTCCTTTAGACTCCAATCCTTCAACTCTTTAGCTCCTTAGCACTCGGTCGGGATAAACTTGCAGAAGATTCTCTGATGATCAAGTAACTACTTTGTCTTGAGAGTGTATGATGTAAAAATGATAAAAATGTACCTTACTCCTTTGTAGAAGGCTTATTCATAGTGTTTGGTAATTGGCTATTTGGTTGATTGGCCATATCTGGCGCATATCATTAGTGAATCAGTGTTAGTTGATTTTTCGAGATGTTGCCCTGATTTGTAGGAAGACATATCTGGAGCATATCTTCAATAAATCAGTGTTAGCTGATTTTTCGGGATGTCACCCCGATTTGTAGGAAGACATATCTAGAGCATATCATCAATAAATCAGTGTTAGCTGATTTCTCAGAGTGTTACCTGAATTTGGTGGGTATGACCTGGATTTATATGATGTTTCCTTACTTATCATTTATTGTCAATTTGTTCTTTGACGTTGTTGATCACCTAGTTGATCGGTCAATGAGTTTAAGGGACATGACTCATTCGACCCTGACCAGTACAATCACTAATCTATCCGCCAAAGTAAAGAGAGATAATTCATGTTGCCTAAGATTTAACAGAGTATATTTAACGCAGTTATTATCTAATTGTTGTGGGTTAATTTCATACTGTATTATTAGGAGAAAGGCATCAGATTTTTCCGTTCTCGTTTCTACCATCGGATTGTGGCATAAAATATTCTGAACTGAGTTGCAAGGAAATATGGAAAAAAGCAAGGAAGAATTCCATACCAACGGCCTTCGACACGTTTTCTACCTACCACCATGCATGGTTAGAATATGGTTGCTTCTCTTTGAGTCAACATTGACGCTTAATCAGAGGCAAAATTAACCCCAAGATGTGACAAAGATGCCAAAGATCTAAATCTAGTCCATCTACTTACCCCGATTACTTGCACTATAGTTTGGGGATCTACTTATCATATATTTGGTGTACATCATTATTCTTTCTCTACTTTACACATTTACACTTATCTCGAAGCCTTCATCAATGACTTTATACAATTCAGAGTGACGGCGAGGTTTCTTTCATTGCCTAAAACAGTTAAAAAGTTTAGATGCGACAGCTTTGTGTTGTCTTGTCACTGCAGAGGTTATCACATACTAAAGTGAAGTGGTAGGGACAGCGGAGAAGGGACAAAAGAAGCTTAAGGCTTTCTAGCTTGCTTCCTCGCTCCTAACGTCCCAAGAACTTAATTATGCGGAAAGAAAGGAAGTTGATTCAGGCGGGGTTATTCCTTTCGATGTATTATATGTAGGCCTATCACTTGCACTTGAAACGCAACTACCCAAGCCTTATTATCTCTCCTTCGCCTCAAACCTAGAGTTCTTCATCTGCATTTTGTTTTGTGTACCCACAATGAACAGCATTGGCAAGTTGGGTGCTATGCAACAACTGATAAATGGTGGAAGAATGATGCCTGCAGCCGCAATATCTGATGACAGCGTTTTGGTGAAGAAAGTATTGACAGAGCATAATCCTGAAGGGATTGAATATGATGTCAGGCCCCTTCTGCGTATAGTTGAGGATGTTCTAATATGTTCCACCTTGACTTCTGAAGGTCCTACAACGGTATGATACTAATCAAATAAAAGGTTGATTATCTAAGTGCCAAGCAAATTTTTAATGGACTGAAATCAGCTGTCATGTTTCCAGTTAACTTTCTGCTCCCTCGACGAAAAATAAAAGTTCAATATGTTTTTATAGCCTTTATGTTTTGGAGTGAATTCAATTTGGGTTCTTCAAAGTGTAAAAAAAAACATTCAGAGTCTCGTTGCTTACGGACTAAAATGTATTATATAAATTTGAGAGAACAAAACTAAATTTATCAGATATTTTAGGGACTAAAAACATTATTAAACCATTGAAAAAAGACATGCACATGGTTTTAATTAGTACGTCGTTTTGTGTGAGATTTTCCTTTTTCTGATTAACCTGTACTGTGCAATCTTTCAGGGTGCCCTTGCACGTGTTGATAATGTGGAGGACAAAAGCTACCATCCTGGGCAAACAAACATGCTAGAGGCTCTATCTGCTAAGATTGATAGGATTTCCTGTGAGGTGATATCCTAAACATTATGTGCAATCACTGAAAAATGTTAAACACGACTATCGCAAGAGTTTGAGCTACTAACTGATATTCTGTTTTTAATTTGTAAAACGGATATATACTAGTAAACACTTGAAACCTTATTTTCATCATGATTGGCTCATGCTGTCATAGCCGGAACATGGCTACATGCATAATTTTCATAATGGTTTAATTATGTTTTCGGTCTCTGAAATTTGGGGTAAATCCGTTTTCAGACCCTAAAAAAGCTTCATTCTAATCCCAAATTTAGTAAAAATATGGTTTTAGTCTCTACAAAATAAATTTGAAGGACTAAAAAAGAGTTTTAGAAAACTCGTTTTACTCCCTCTAATTTAATGTTTTTAAGACTAAAGTCATAATTTTTGAATTTTGAGGGACCAAAATAACTTCCTGTTAATTTGAGTGAATTAAAATAAAAATCACTCTATATTTAAAGAGACTGACATAATGAAGTCTTTCCATCAATGGAACAACTTAACAATATCAAAACCAACATGAAATTTCAGATTCCCTACAAGACTCTCTGTGGTGTAGATGTACACTCCACTACAGTTGCCATCTTTGACATGCTTACAATCTTCAAGTGGGATGTGAAAATAGTGCTGGCCTTAGCTGCTTTCGCTCTAACGTATGGTGAATTTTGGCTGCTGGCCCAAATCCATGATAAAAACCAGCTTGCCAAATCAATGGCAATTCTGAAGCAACTACCTAGTATCATGGCGCGTGCAAGCTCGCTGAAACCACGGTTTGATACCCTTAATGATCTAGTTAGCATCATAGTTGAGGTGACCAAGCGTGTCATAGAGTTCCATGATCTGCGATCTCAATATATTACGCAAGATATATCAGCCTACACCACTGCCTACAACTATATCCCAGTTGCTTCTTACTGGACCGTTAGAAGTATTGTGGCTTGTGCAGCTCAGATTACTAGCCTCACTACCCTAAGCTATGAGTATGTGTTTTCCAATCATTTTCAAGTTTTTCATGCTTGTTAGAACATCCATGGTCAGCATTTTGAATTCTCTTTATAAATGAATACACCTAAGCGCATGAAAATGGTCATATGTATGAAGAAGTTCTATCTCCAACACCGGGTGTTAACTACCTATGAAAGAGTTTTTAAATATCACAGACACATAAATAATATGTCAAAAACACTGTTTCAGGATATTCGCATCCACTGATGCTTGGGAGCTATCTACTTTGATTTTCAAGCTCAGAAACATAAATGACCATCTCAGGCAGCTGCTAAATAGTTGCCACGAACATATTGGTAGGCCACTTATAATTCCTCGTCTCTATCTATCCATATTAAATAAAACTGAGATATCAATAGGGAGTGTGGGCTAGTTGGCTTATTTTATACTTTCATTCTTAATTACAGAAGTGTTACATTGACTTTCAAAATTTTGTATAGGAAATAGTGAAAAACCAGAAAACAATAAAAGTTGCTTTTACAGTTTTCTGAGTAAAATTTTATAGATAGGAAACAAAGAAAAAACAGTGTATAACGTCATTGTAATTAATAATAAGATAAAAAAATCTTAAACCAAAAGACCCCTTAGCTATCCGACTAATTTAATATGATCATTCAATGTAGGGAAAAAGATGGATGCTGAAGCTTACCAAATGCTGCGAGATTTGTTTTCAAAACCCCACACTGACAACATGAAGGTTCTCAAAGCTCTGATTTATGCACAGGATGATATTCTACCTCTATATGATGGTGTTACCAAGAAAAGGGTTTGATTTTCTAACACAGTAACTACCTACATATGCATTAGTATTATGTGAAATTGTGTTGGTGATGCTTATATTTGTATAATTAATGGAAACAAACAGGTTAGCCTTGAGCCATTGAGAAGGAAGAATGTGCTGCTTCTATTTTCAGGCATGGAGATCTCCACCGACGAGCTTATGATTCTTGAACAGATCTACAACGAATCGAAGACTCATACATCAAGAATGGAAAGTAGATATGAGTTGGTTTGGATACCAATTGTGGATCCAAACTATGAATGGATAGAACCAAAGAAAAAGCAGTTTGAGAGCCTTCAAGAAAACATGTCATGGTACTCAGTGTATGATCCATCTTTGATAGGCAAGCCAGTCATCTGGTTCATCCAGAGCGAATGGAAATACAAGAATAAGCCAATTCTTGTGGTTTTGGACCCACAAGGGAGAGTTTCTTGCCCCAATGCTATTCACATGATGTGGATTTGGGGAAGTGCTGCCTACCCTTTCACAAGTTCTAGAGAAGAAGTTCTATGGAAGGAAGAGACCTGGAGACTTGAATTGCTAGTAGATGGCATTGATCAAGATATTTTGAACTGGGTAAGCACTCTGACAATCAAAACACTTATTCTCCTTTTAAAGAGTGATCAAGCTATGTTTTTTTCACTATATACAGAATTCAGCCCATTCCATAGGAAGGCCATGAAAAGCTTAACACCACAGCGCCAATCCAAAAGCATAATGTTGCCATCTCCATAATTAAATAGTACAGGACTAAATGAGCCAATTAAGTTTAACTGGAAAAATGTCAAGTATGGCCACTAATTCACGTGGAGCAATGAAATGTTACTATGTGTAGTTGTGACTGCACACTGCAGTCTTTGTTGGTAGCTTAACAAAATCAACATGGATTGATATATGTTTTCTAGAATAAATATTAGCAATGCACTTGCTCTCTTTTCTAGAACACTATTATTAACTAAATTTATGTGTGTAGTCAACTACATAAAATGGTTCTCGCTCTATTTAACGAGTTTAGAGAATAATGTAGAATGCGTTACTAACCTTCAGAAAAATAACAAATGCCAATTTCTGATTGCACAGATTAAGGATGGCAAATACATTTTCTTGTTTGGGGGGGATGATCCTGAATGGGTAAGAAGATTTGTGAAGGAAGGCCGCAGGGTTGCAATGGCTACTCAAATACCCTTGGAGATGGTATATGTTGGGAAAAGCAACAAAAGGGAGCAAGTGCAGAAAATCATCGACACAATAATTCGTGATAAACTCAACACTCAATACTGGTCAGAGCAGAGCATGATATGGTTCTTTTGGACCCGTCTTCAGAGTATGCTCTTCTCCAAACTTCAACTGAAGCAATCCGATGACGACGACCATGTGATGCAAGAAATCAAGAAGCTTCTCAGCTATGACAAACAGGGTGGATGGATTGTTCTGGCAAGAGGGTCTCACATTGTGGTCAATGGGCATGCCACAACCGGGTTCCAAACCTTGGTGGAGTATGATGCCGTGTGGAAAGATCATGCTGACAGGGAAGGGTTTGAATCAGCTTTTAAGAATCACTATGACAAGGTTCATTCGGTTGTTAGTCCTTGCAGCAGATTTGAATTTTCTCATGCAATGGGGAGAATCCCAGAGAGGCTCACATGCCCTGAGTGTCGGCGCAACATGCACGTGCTCACCACCTTCCAGTGCTGCCACGATGAAAAAATTGATGAGGACTTTTTTGTCAGCACTGTTACTCCTCCCACCAATTGATCAATCATTGTTCATCCACTATTGCTGCCTGTGTTTCTCTGAAATTTCAACCACGTGTCTATGTGTTTACTACATCTGTTTGTTCTTTTTATCACAAATTAATGTAATAAAGTGAGTTGTCAGGTTTGGTCTCCCCACTCACTCATGAGTAAATTATTATGATATGTCATAAGCTTGTTCTTATGCATAAACTAAGTACTTTGTATGATCAATAAAGTTACAGTTTTATTAACTTCTTATAAAACAATCTTCATCATGTTTTTGTTTTAAGAAAATGTTGTAAAGGGGAGATTATTAGGACATAAAATGTTCTCAATATCTATACAATAACTAAAAAAATATTTAATATTTTCGGAATTTTGTTATTTTTTTTCAGCATATTTTTATTTTCTTTTTTATAGGTTTTGGTTATTTTAAGTAGAGATGATCAAAATATAATTGGTATGATTGATATTAATAAAATGTTTTTCTATTTTTTTACATAGTTCAAGTCTAAGTAATTAGTCTTACTCATATTTACTCATATTTAAAAGGAATGTAACTTCTCTTAAACGCAGATCATATGACCTATTAATCATTAATAAAGAAATTCAAAACAACTACCAACTAAAAATAAGCAAATATCTACCAACTAAAAATAAGCAAATATCTACTTGTGGTACTTGAAATTAGTTGAGAAAAATTCAAATTTTAAAAAATATTAGTTAATATTAAGAGTATAACAAACAACTAACTACTCTTTATAAAATACATCTTTCATTATGAACAAAAAAATTTTAACTTAAATGATTTGGATTAAAGAATGATGTCCATCATGAGGCCTAATAAAACTTTCCCTACCTTCACGAGATAGCAATATTGCAATTTGTGTTCCTTCGAGCCATGAATAATCAAATCATCAATTAACAAAACCAAAAGAACCTCTTCATTTTACTTCTCCTTCAGCACTTTGCTGAGAAAATTCACCCGTGAAAGGGTTAGAAAATTCCATAAAACCCTAAACCCTATTTTATATCCTCCCTAAACCCTTTTCTAAATCCTCTTCCGATGATTCCACTTCGAAGTGTCCTGACATATGTTGAAGATGGGAAACTTTGATGTGTCAAATCCAAGTGAAGCCTGAAGCTGGGTGATGTTTAGGTTTAGGTTTTGGTTTGGGGTTTAATATCTTTGTAAGATTAGTTTTGAATCTCAAGCAAAGCTCATTTCAATCAGTTTTAAAGATTAAAGTGTTTTTCCATGCAAAGGAAAAAACAACCGATTAAAATGTCGAGATAATCGGTTGTTTGTAACTTAGCTGGCAAAGAAGGTTTTAAAACTGTTTTATAACTGATAAGAGCATTCAATTGGTTAATTCATCGTTTTAACCGATTAAATGTATGTGCTTGTAACAGTTTTTTGAAAATCTGTTTTTAACTGATTTGCTCCAACGTTAGCATTTCAAGTATTATAAATATGTTTTTATTCAAACGTTTAAAGATATATAAAAGACGAGAGATTGATGAAACAGAAACTTTTGATACTCTGAGTTGAGATTGATTTGAGAAATTACCAAAACTGTTTGTGAAAAGGTATTTCATCAAGTTTTAGCAAGATTGCCCTGTGCTTTGCTGTCTTTCAAAGAACTGATCAATAGGGTGTTGGTGTATTGTGTTTTACCAGGTGTTTTCTAATCCTGTTCAAGTTCTTGTAATTGTTCATATAACATTTTGTATAACAGTATAAAATCCTGTAAAGTCAGTGTGATTCTGGCCTGAGGTGGTTGTTGTGTGCAAGGAGGGTGAGTAGGCTTTGTGGGATTCAAAGTCACCTCTTTGTGTGTGGTGTTTGTGTAATCTGTGATTGATTGCATAGTGAAAACTCAATGGTTTGACTGAGGACTGGATGTAGCTCAGTGATTGAGTGAACCGGTATAATCTTTGTGTGTAATTATCACCACCACCATTACAAACAACAAAAAGAAACAAAAGCCAAAACAAAAGAGGTAGAGAGAAAGGACCTCCGTAATTCAGCGAATTCCACCAAAAAAACTCGTTTTTGTTTATGAGTAACAAGAGGGTAAGTCTAGGGAAGAGGGCAAGAACAAAAGTTGTTACTTCTTGCAATTCTCGATTTTTAACATCCTCATTTTCATTGAGGAAATTGGTCTTGCAGCATCTGGTATACCCCTTTTCGAATTATTAGATATGTTAGATATTTATGTTAGATATTTCTACCTATGTAATCTAGCCAATATTTTATGCATGATTTTTCTCTATATAAACATAATCCTATGTGCTCATTAGACACAAGGGATTTATCTAATTTTTTTATTTCCCTTTATTTTAATAAGGCATCTAAAGCTAGGGAAAAATCCTTACCTTCCTAGTGAACCCACTACTCGTCGAAATTTTTCAATGATGTTGCCGCTTTGATACCTTTATTTTCGTTGGTGTTTCACATCGACAAGATTTCCCCGTCGTACTTGTTTTGGATATGGGCTTATCTTGTAAATGGAAGCCCTCTAAGGTGCTTCTCTCTCATCATAGGCTTATCTAAATTGTAGCCTTGCTCTTATACCACTTGATGCAATTCTTCTTGGGTATTGGAATGGAATTAATGGAAGGAAGCATCTAATGGTCATGAAAGTTCTTGGTTTGAGTATGAGGTGCAAGGGCCAAGGAAGAGGTTAGGCCAACTTCCTTGAGTTTGTAAGAATGCAAGAAACACATAGAGAGAGACTTGGATAAATGTGCTGAGAATTTTAGAAACACAATTTCATATATCAATAAAGTCTAAAATTTACATGCGGGTTGTCTCTTACTTATAATCTAAGAGACTCCTAAAAGTGACTACTGAGTTCTCAAAATACTCTCCACTCCTAACATGCCATGTGGCAATCCTATGCATAGAAAACTCTCCTTTCCTAGCTTGCCCTGTGGAAATCTTATTTAGAAGAAGCTTTCCATTCCTAGCTTGTCATGTCGCAATTCTGTTTACAAGAAGCTCGCCATTCATAGCTTGTCGTGTGTCTTGAGTGATTTGGAGAGTCATGGAAGGAGACACCTGGCTTCTTAAAGAGCTTGAAGAGTCAACATGCAAAGGAAGAGACGCCCAAGGTAGTATTGTTTGGAGAGAAAGAGATTCCTATTCAAATGATGGCTTAGAAATACAAAGCCAAAAAATACTATTATATTATTTACATTTTATTCAAAAGCTAAGGCATATTATTTTAGAATTCTTCCAAGTTGAACCTCTGCTCTTACTTGAGAAAAATGGTGGCTTTTGCAAGGATGGTCCTCCATCACCTCTTCTACTATAGTTGTCTAAATTGCTCCCTAAAAAATGTTTATTGTGGGGCCTATTTGATTTGGCACTTCTTCATCTGATAGCTCAGGATAACATGTTATTTCCAATGAATTTCTCAAATGGTATAAGGATCTTGAGATCTCTAGCTCCATTGCTTCTATTTCACACACAGGTACATCTTTTTGCGGCCTCAATCTAATGGAGGACCATCCCAACCACCAAAACAACCACGTTCAGAAGAGTAGAAGTTTTGATTAGAAGTTATTTTTCTAGACAATTCTCCTTTTGCAACCTTGTAAAAAATGTATAGAATGATTAAGATTTTAATTTTAGTCTTTAATTTATGTATAGGATTTTTGAGCCTTGTATTTAGGAAATTTTAATCTAAGATTGTAGGGATTAAGAGAAGCCAAGAGGGATGCCTACATGGCACACACAAGAACCCACATAAGCTTCCTGTTGACCAAGAGGGTTCGATGAATCCAATCTGTCTTAAAGACTTGAAGTTGTGTGTGTGTGTTTGGTTAGGTAGATTTTGATGTATAACTTTTCATTACATTGTGATCCAAGTTACTTGAATAATCTTCTTGAAAAGTTTTTTTTCTTCTAAATTTGTGTATTTTTTAATCAACTGATTAATGTTTTAATTAGTGGAAATTACTTTTATTCAAGTTTGTTGATCATAGTAAGTATTTTTAACAAACTGATTTATCGTATCAACCTCTTAAAAACAATTACGGTTTTTAAGGATTAATTTTTTTTTCTATTTTTCCTTTTTTGTTTAGTGAATCAATTAATTATTTCGATAAAAGAATCAATCTAATATATGTTGATTTCATCTATTAAAAGAAAATATTCAATTATTTCAAAAATCAATTAAATGTTTTAAACAAAATTATGTTATATTAACCAATGTGTTTTTAATTGATACAACTATTTTTGTTAAATGATCAAAGTATTTCTGGAAACATTATTACCTTATATAAGGATGAAATTTGATCATTTCAAACAATGATTTTTACACGAGAGAAAAACATGAAGTTTTAAAATCATTCTTGGAGATTGAGTTTGCTTCTTGGTTCATTCTTGTTTTGTAAAGAAGGCTTATAGGTTTCCATTTCTACTGTACTTCATTTGTAACAATCCAGGTGTATTCAAACCTTGTACTTTCACTGTATTTTGTTGTTAATAGATTCAAATAGGATTTTTGAATTCTGTTGTGTGTTCTTGTAGGGCTCAAGAGAAACACTCTTGACTGTTTTGTAAACATTTTTGTGTTTTTATTAGTGTATTCTCAGTGGTTTGTTGAGGACTGGATGTAAATCTTAGTGTAAAAGTGAACCAATATAAATCAATTAGTTAAATTTTTGTAACAACTTTTTAATATTTTGAATATATGCTTGTTGTGTTTTTTGTAATGAGTTGAACGGATAAATCAATTAGTTAATTTTATTAAGTTTTCAATTTGATTTCAGTATTTGCGAAAATATTTTGAAAACAATCTCTTTTTGGTTTAGGCCACATATTCTAACAATTGTCATCAGGAGCTAAGTTCTTGTATGTTCTTCAAGTTTCGAACCTAATATTATTTTAAATGCCTGAAAAACTACCATTTGGTGAGGGGACTTCCGTAAACAGACCACCACTCTTTTGTGGTGTAGATTACTAGTTCTGGAAATTCATAATGCAAATCTTTGTTCAATCAATTAAGATAGGGATTTGTGATACTATTATAAATGGTCCTTTTATACCAAAACATGAAACTAATAAAGAGTTTGATGAAAAATCTTGGTCTTCTTGGACTGAGACTGAGGGAAAGAAAGCTCAGTATGATTGTATTGCTAAAATCATTATAACTTATGCATTAAGTTTTGATAAGTTTTTAAGAGTGTCTTAATGTTCTTTAGCAAAGGAAATGTGGAACATTCTAAAGGTGACTCATGAAGGAACAACTATAATGTGAAAAGAGCAAGAAAGCATGCCTTGATTCAAGAGTACAAGTTGTTCAAAATGCTAAAAAGGGAAACCATAGAAGATGTGCAGAAAAAACTTACTCACATAGTAAATCATCTCATTGGTTTTGGCAAAATCTTTCATAAAGAGGTTTTGAACATCAAAATCCTCAAATGTTTGGACAGGTCATGGCAACCAAAGGTCACTGTCATCTTTGAGTCAAAGGATTTAACAACTATGACCACTGCATCACTGTTTGAAAAAAAATAAGGGAGCATGACTGGAAATGAACAGGTTGAATTAGCAAGAAACTGAAGAAAACCAAGTCAAAGGGATTGCTTTGAAATTTGTTGTCCAAAAAATAGATCAAGAATCTAGTAACTACAGTTGATGGAAGAGGCCCCAGCAACCAAAAGAGTGTCTAGGACCAACCTTGTGTGAAGGGCAACCACAAGAGCTTCTAGGACCAACCTTGCATAAAAAGCAACCAAAAGAGCGTCTAGGACCAACCTTGCATGAAGGGCACCCATAAGAGTGTCTAGGACAACAAGGTCCATGACCAAGAGAGTTGATGTTCCAAGAAGGCCCATCAAGCGTTAGCATAGTTTTATTTGTGGTGCAAATAGCATAGCATTGTGAACCTTGTTTAATTGTGCAAA
>Ga0123342_1007902_pt1 | contig 13776 bp, 5 predicted proteins | sample Turbeawhitnodule_FD_89960 | JGI IMG/M metagenome (GOLD analysis project Ga0123342, IMG submission 89960) | Root nodule microbial communities of legume samples collected from Mexico - Turtle bean Mexico white nodule | ecosystem: Host-associated > Plants > Roots > Nodule | place: Mexico: Nepantla...
TAGCGTGGAGAGTTGTGGAAGAAATAAGGTCCCAGAGACGGTCTCCGAATCCAGGGTGGTCACCCTCGTCGTAACAATCGGAAATGGTCTTGAAATGGAGCTTAGGGTAAGATTTTGAGAGAAATTGGATGTCACCGAAACGAGTGAGGCGGCCGTGGATGGTGTCGGTGGTGAGGAAGGTGACGTGTAGATTCTCAAGGACCAGAAGCTCGGCGAGCTTCAGCATGGACACAACATGCGCGGGCAATGGAAGAGGGAAGATCAGCACGTGCGCCTCTGCCATTGATTTTCTGTTCTTCAACTTCGCTTCGTCTCTTAGTGAATGTTGTGTTTGATATTGTGGAGATGCGTTCAGTTAAGAAATAAAATTGTGAGTGGGGATTACCCATGCACCGTGAAAGTAGTTATCTCACACCACCGTCACTGACACATCTCTTATCATTAAGGTTGTTCCAAAACGCACATTCTTGTTTCTGTTTCGGGACAACTTTGTCTGCCGGCTGAAAGCATCCAAAGGTGATAATTCAAAGCATCAGAAAGCATCAGAGAGAGTTATAAATGTCCCCAAAATAAAAGCTGAATTTAGTTGGTGGAAAATGGTAAACGGAAGTTGAATCTAATACCACGATCAGAGGCCACATTGCTGACAAAAAGCAGCTCTTTCCTTCTACAGTATCTCAAATCAAATTGGATTGAGTCTTGATATTTGGTGGCTCCACCGTACAACTGTTAACCTGGCATAAATAATAATATTTTATTTTGGTTGTGGGGTCCGTTTTGGTGTTTTAGAATGTGAATTTAAGTTTTCAGAAATTGGGGTTGAATACTTTTAAGTTCTTCACTTCCTCTTTTCTTCGATATTGGAGTTGAATTTAGGTTTCTTCTTGTCCTCTACAGGTTGTTTGCAAACTTTCTCTTTCAGGTTCTAGCACCTTCAATTGTCCTAATTGCGTTACAATTCACTCAATGATGTTTTCCTCTCAATTTGGCACACTAGGCTTAAGCGTCTAGCCCCCTATTTAACCTAATTTTCTAGGGTTAAGTCGCTTCCTGTGTCGCGCTAATGGGCTAAGTAATAAAACATAAAAAATGCCCAATCTGTCTAACGCATTCTCGCTTGAGCGAGAATCTTCTGTTCAAAATTGGCTTTTTTGGCACTTTTCTCCATTCTGGAACCTTCCATCTTTCTCTTTTTTAGCTCAAATGATTCCTCTTTAATTCAAATCTCAAATCTTTCCTAAAAACCTACAATTAATACCAAATTTGGAAATAAAAAGCTCTTATTCAAATAAACATCACAAAAAATGTAAAAAGGTATAAATTCATAAATTAGGGATTATTTTATATGTAAATTAGCAATAAAACCACATAAGTGCCTATATTTTAATATGAAATATTACTGAAATTAGGCACTTATCAATGATCTCGAACTTCACTAAGGAAGAAATAAAGGAAGTGGCGTGGCAGTGTGAAGGCTCAAAAAGCTCTGGTCCGGATGAGTTCAACTTTACTTTTATAAAAAAGAGTTGGTATACTTTTAAGCAGGATATTGTTGATTTCGTCCTTCATTTTCAAAATATGGGGTTCTTTTCGAAGGGGTGTAATGCGTCTTTTATAACCTTAGTACCTAAAGTAAGAGACCCCACAAAGCTTGATCATTACAGATCTATTTCTTTTGTGGGAGTGATCTATAAAATCGTTACTAAGGTGCTTTCATGTCGCATTAAGAGAGTTCTTCCTACGGTTATTGATGATGGTCAACTAGCTTTCCTGAAAGGTAGAGGAATGTTGGACAGTGTCCTTGTGGCCAATGAGGTTGTATAGGAGTTGAGGAGGGTATAGGAGGAGTGGTTTATGTCTGAAGGTGGATTATGAAAAGGCATATGACTATGTAAGGTAGGAGTTTCTATATCATATGTTACACAATCTTGGCTTTCATAATAGATGGATTATGTGGGTCAAAGGGTGCTTTGAGCCTGTAATGGTGTCTGTTTTGGTCAATGGAAGTCCTACGTCATAATTCAAACCACCTAAAGGTCTGAGGCAAGGTGATCCACTATCCCCCTTCCTTTTCCTCATTGTAGCTGAAGGATTGGCAGGGTTAGTTAGACAAACGCTTAAGATGAATCTATTAAAAGGAGTGAAGGTAGGGAGGGAGGAGGTGGAGGCTTGTGTGCTACAATTTGTTGACGATACGTTTCTTTTGTGTGAAGACTCTTATAGCAACGCCTTTTCTATTAAAGCCTTTTTTAGGTGTTATGAGATTGCTTCTGGGCTGAAAGTTAACTTCCATAAATCTAAGTTGGCTGGTATAAATGTTGAGAAAAGCGTCATTGATCTCTATGCCAAATCTTTAAACTGTAATCTGATCAGGTTACCTTTCAAGTATCTATGGGTAGAAATAGGAGGAAATCCAAGAAAGAAGCAGTTTTCAGAACCAATTATTAATAAGTTGTGCGATAAGTTGGGGGCCTGGAAAGGGAGATTCTTGTCATTAGCATGGAGAATGTGCTTAATCAAATTAGTTCTTACTACCATCCCTCTCTTCTATTTATCCTTTTTTAAAGTTCTGACAGTGGTTTATAACATGATTATTAGTATTCAAAGGAGCTTCCTTTGGGCTGGGGCAGAGAAAAAAGAAGAGCCATATCTTGGGTTAGTTGGGAGAGTGTTTGCAAACCTATGGAGGAAGGTGGGATGAAAATTAAAGATATTAGAAGGTTCAATAGTGCTTTACTGGCAAAGTGGAAATGACGGCTAGTGAGTTCGAAATACGGGTTGGAATCAGGTCGTAGGCAAACCTAGCTGAGATTCCAGTCTTGGTGGTGGCGAGATTTATCCAAAGTTTGCAATGAGGGGGAAAAAGCAGGGTGGTTTCAAAAAGCTTTACAATGGAAAATTGGGGCTAGGAATAGAGCTAGATTTTGGGAGGACATATGGCTTGGTAGAGATAAAGTCATGTCTTTGTTTCCTAGGTTGTATTCTCTATCCTTGGATGGTAGTGGGTGAGGTAGGTGTATGGGAAGACTCAGGGTGGAAATGGCGTTTAAGGTGGAGGAGAGCCAGGTTTGAATAGGAAACTATGCAAGAAAAAAATATGCTTAGAATCATATCTACAAGTTCTATTAATAAGGAACTCAAGGAGAACCAAATTTGGGGAGGGGACATCTCAAGGGAGTTCTCGATTAAATCTGCTTATGAGTGTCTAACATTCAAGGACTCTAGGAAATCTCATGGTTTTTTCAATCAATTTTGGCTAGTTAAAGCTTTTTCCAATGATTTAGATACTGCCTGGAGGGTAATCTTGAATATAATGCCAACTCGAAGCAGACTGATCAGGAGAGGAATGGCAGTCGGTTCAACTGTATGAGATGTACCATGCTTCAGAAGGTCAACTCAACACTTGTTCTTAGAATGCAATGTTGCACAGAGGGTCTGGTCTCTGTGTTTTAGATGGTTATGAATTTTGTTCATCCAAAATAAGGAGTTAAAGAATCACTTTGAAAAGTTTCATTTGGTTCATATAAGTGCTAAGCAGAATATGGTATGGAAGGGAGTGTGGGTGGTAGTTGTAAGAGGCATTTGGGAGGAAAGGAAATCTATCATTTTTAAAGCAAGGGAAACCTGATGCAAAAGAAGTCTTTCATTTAGCACAACTTCGATTGTGGTTATGGATGAAACATAGGGTGCATGCTTTCTCCTTCTCGTTCTCGGATTGGTATTTGAACCCGGACTCTTGAATTAAAAGCTATTTGGAAGAGGCAAACCCCTCTGTTGTAAAGGGGTTCTCTTTGCCTTGATAGAGAGGCCCTTCATATGCCCCAAGAGTCAAAATAGATATTTATATGTCTTAATTTTTTGCAACAACTTGTTCACAAGTACAACTACATTATAAGGTGGAAGGAAATGAAGATTAATGAAGTTTTGGAACAAGTTGGGTCTGTTTGTCTTGTTGTTTAGATTTGAAGTGATAGCATTTATGTGGTTCTATCTTTGCGCTTATGTAGTTCGAAAGATATATATATATATATATATATATATACTCCTATTTTGTTTGATGGTGGTCTAACGTTATCGAGCATGGAATTGAAGGATAAGAGGTAATTGTGTTGTTTTGTATCATGATGCATGGTGTTTTTTGTGCCTGAGTTTTTGAATCGGTTCTATAAAGGAATTGGTTTTTTTATTCTCTGTGATGGGTGGTTCTTGTTGCTTTGGAGTGTGGGAATGGGTGGTTCTTGTTGCTTTGTCTTTGTGCTCTAAAGGTTTTTTCTCCGAACAAGCAGGTGGTTTTTGTAGGTTCTAGATGCTTGTTTCCTCTTCAATGTTCTTGAAGTTTGTTGGTAATATCAAGACAAGTCCAAGTGGCAGTATTGTTTCTGTGGGGAAAATGCATTTTTTTTGCAGCTGAAATGGCTTGGGATCCTGGTTCATTGGGGGTTCTACTAGTTGAAGCTAGGTGCTAAAAATGGCAGCTACTATTTGGTTTTCTAAGTATACTCCAGAGGTGCGCTATTGGAAGCTGATACCTTTCTCTGCAGTTTAGGGCACTAAATTTTTCTCTGTATACGTGTTAGATTGATGTTCTGATATGGATCAAAAGTTATCATGTGATAGTTGGCTCTGGAAACGAAATGGTCTTGATTGAAGTTGTATGATCGAACCAACTAGTGTCAGCGTTTTTTTTCTATATAATTAGTTGCTTAAATGGGCTTGGTGGAAGTTGTATGACCAAAACATTTGGTTCCTAAAAGTATTCAGTTTTGGAAGATTGTATAGTTGATTTTAAGCAGGTATAAAGATGATTCAATGGCTTGGGGTTGAAATATAGTGTTGCTTACGTATGGATGAGAAATTGTGAACCTTTTTTATTTATTGCTCTGTTATAATTGTTATGGTCCAGTCCCTTAAGAAGCATAGGCAATGTTAGGTGGTTTCATAGGGACTTGTACCTTGCATCTGTTATCTGGTTTGAGCAATCTTGTTACATGTGTATAGGCAGCTAAATGGTGATATTTGTATATGGGTTGAGACACCCCTGAACTGTCCCCATTTTAATTTATTTTATTCTTTGTTGACTAAAAAAAAACTAAAGAGCCCTCTTAGTCAAAACTTGTATGAATAGATGGAGCGGCAAATTATCTGACAAAAGAAAACTTCTCTTATGTGGTGTTGTTTGACCTCTGCTTAAAGTTTCAGTGGTGGTAGATGTACCAGATTGTGCCATATTCTCAAAGTTGTAGCTTGCTCTGTATGAAGCACAGGCTTTGTCTTAGGGAGTACTTGAAGAACAAATCTGCATTTAAAGGGCTACATACATGGGGCAGTTACATCAGGTGAGGACATGCAAAATTTGAGGATGTGCTTCTCTGCTGCATAATTATGGAAATGTTTTGGAGAAGCTTTGAGAACCTCTGTCATAGGTTTTAGTTTTAACAATTTTAGAAGTGTATAAGGATTGATGGTTTATGTCTGCGTGGGAGATTAATGAATTGAAATTCACTCCAAATGCACAGAAATAAGGGACACTACTTATAGGTTTATTAATAGAGCAGCTGATGTGAAAGGAATTAAGGAAAATGCTGCTAAACTTGAGGAAATAAAACAATAAAAGGAATGAACTGCCTCTAGAGAATAGGATAAGCAATGTGCTGTTTAGAATAATGTTTAAGGTGTGGAAACATATAGAAGGGAATGAAGGTTTAGATTTTGCTACCGTGAATGATTGAACACTTTTAATGAATCAATGAATGTATAATCTTGGGATGCTACTATGTAGAGCACGAACAACTACCAAGATCGAAAGGAGGTCGTGGTGAATGAAAATGAACAAATATGTAGAGGAAAGGTTGCTGCATTTAGTAGGTCTTTTGGATTATGCAGGAAAGAATTTTCATTTGCTGGTTTTTGGTGTTTTTTCTGGTTTCTATTGTTACATGATGCACATTCATAAAGGGTTATCTCAGTGTTGAATCCTATTTCAGAAAGCCAATCAAATAGTCAAACAGAAACTGATATCAGAATTTTAATCGATTAAAAACACGATTTAACAACAGCAGAAATATCAAGCAGTTATGGATAAGAGAGATTCACACACAAGGTTTATATTGATTCACTCAATCCCTGAGCTACATCCAGTCCCTAGTCAAACCACTGAGTATTTCACTATGTAACCAATCACATATTACAAACATACACCACAAAGAGGTGACTTTGAATCCCACAAAGCCTACTCACCCTCTTTGCACATAGCAAACACCTCAAGCCAAAATCACACTGACTTTACAGGATTTTACAAACATATTTTCAGAGTGTAATTTGAACAATTACAAGAAACTAAGAAAGGGTAAAAACAATTACAATACACCAGAAACCCTATTGATCAGTTCTTGAATCCATGCAAAGCCCAAAAGCAATCTTGCTAAACTTGGAAAAACACCTTTCACAAACAGTTGGTAATCTTCTTTTTTTTTAATCTCAAATCAGAATGTAAAAATTCTCTCTTTTATTCGCTCGCTAAACATTTGAAAGAATGCTATATTTATAACCTTTGAAAAACTACCGTTTAAGGCAGATTTAAACAACTAAAACAGTTAAACAGGTTTTCAAAAACTGTTATGAAAACTCACATTTAATCAGTTAAAACTGTGATTTAACTGGTTGGATGGTTTCAACAGTTATACAACTGATTCAAAAAAAAGTTTCAAAACTCCTTTGCCAGCTAAGTGACAAACAAATGATTGTCTCGAAACTTTAATCGGTTGTTTTTCCCTTTGCATGGAAAAACACTTAGTTCTTTAAAACAAATTTGAAATAAGTTTTGTGTGAGAATCAAGACTGATCTTACAAAGATTCTAAACCCCATAACTAAACCCAAACCTAAAACACAACACAACTTCAGGTTCCATGAGTATTTGATACATCAAAGCTTCCCATCTTCAACAAGAGTCATTTATGGGTGCTTATGGAAGCTATAGCATGTTGTAGCATGATGTAGTTGATATTGAAAGATAAATATACTGCATAATAGTTTCCTAGCCTACTGTTCCTATTGTTGGACTTGTGAAAAGGGTGCGTTGGAGTAGAGGGTATCGCAGGTGCAGGGTTTGTCTTTATGCAGTTTATGAAGTTAATCCTACAATGTTATGCAACTAAGTGATTATTTGTGCGTGCCATCTCTATGTTTCTTCTGCTAGTTCTTATGCAACATAGGCCTAGTTCATGCCAATTCTGTTTTGTGCACTAGTAGGTTTAGTATGTTGTAGGTGGTTTTGAATTAGGTTTACATTTACCAGGAAAGGTACTATGAAGGTAATATTATGATGTTGCCACTGATATTGTTTAGGTTGTTTTGAGTTGCATTCTTGGTTTGTTATTGTAACTCTTTTGTATTCTGGTTGGGATAACCTTGTTTTTTTTATGGATGTCAATATCGTCTTTCATACATGCTAAAGAAATTTCTTTAAACTAAATATTTGTATAGAGTAGTTACATTTTTACAATTCCTTAAAAAAATCACTTCACATACTTTTGTTTTTAATATAATATTAAATATTAATACGTATTTGAAAAATTAATTTTTTTTATTATTAATTTGTAAAAATAGTTAATAAGTGGTTTTCTCCACAAAGTTGTCAAATATGAATATCTTATTAATCAAGTGTAGGAGAGCTAACTTGAAAGTCACGTGGGCACAAAATCAAGTCATACAAATTCTGTCCAAAACATGTTATTTTTATTTTTAAAGAGACTAAGAAAAATCATATAAAAATATTTTTTAATTTTGATTTTATTTTTTTAATTAGCAAAAAAAATATATAAATAAAAGAGTATATGTGGTACCTCAACCCAAACACAAGGTTATGTACAAAAAGCACTTCAAAAAGAACAAAAATGTTACAATTCAGAAAATTACAGTATATGTGCAAAAGCTCAAGGTGAAATCAATAACTAACAATAACTTGAACACATCTCTATCTTGTAGAATTTCTAACAAAACAATCTTCCACCTTTATGCATTGTATAGGACCAAAAAACTAGCATGATCCTCAATGTGCCAAAGTAGATAAAGTTGTCAACCTGACAGAGAAATGACTAAGAGACTACATTCAACTACCCAAGGTGACAACAAACCTCTAATCAAATTTCATGCATCATAACAAGCCCTATTTGTAGACAACGAAACCATGAGAATCAAGACATGTGTAAACATGCGAAAGGACTCAAGCACTACAAAGGATAAGTAAAATTAAATTTTGTTTAATTCAAATTAGTAATTCATACCCACCCTTTCAGTTGTGTTACGCTCATGATTTTCTCTCCATCACAAATACCGTTCTTAAACACAACTCTATTTTTGTGAGACCAGATTTCTAACATCATTGTTGTCCACACAGAGTTCCAAACTAAGTTTTTCCTTTTACTTAAACCTGAACCAATAAAGTGATACAAATTCCCTACAATAGTATTATGAAACACAAGACTCCAATTCACTTGAAACCCATTTGATTGTATGTTTCCTCACTTAATTTACTAGGATAATAAAACTAATCAATCCAATCCATTTTGTTCAATCTATTGTTTGTGTAAGTGGATTAATCGTTATGGCTGAAAGTATTAATTTGTCTAGCAATTTAAGTCTTTTGTTTTTTTTTTTAAATAATTTTTTAATTCAATAAATTAAAATAATTATTACATTTATATGTTAAATTATTTCAATATAAACAATATTTGAAACTTACTTCATTTATAAGTTTTAACGATTTAAATATGATATTATTTTATATTTGTATCTTTCAAATTATGAAATAAAAAAGATATTATTTTTTTTAATTAGAAAAATACGTCGACAAGTTAATCTTTTTCACCCATCTTCCATTTGTTGGGTTGAATAGTTAGACATGATAAACAAGAATGGGTTGATGGACTAAAATATCAACTCAACTTGTCAAATTAGCGAGGTTGATTCTGTAAGTCAAAACATGAATAAACGTAAATTGAACACATACAATAATGTGTTCACATATAGATCTTATCATATCATGATTCTCACACAATCATACAATCAAGAAGGAATATGCACTTACCTTGATCTATGAGTGATCCTAATTGAGCAGTTACTTTATCTCCTTTATCCCAATCTATCTCTTGCAATTCCATTCTTGTCACACACTTTCGTGATGGTTAACAGTGAGATAACTATCATTTGCAGAGATAGAACCTTATAGCCTTTAGTCCCCAATCTCCATCAGATGTAGGTTTTCATTAGGTATATCATCAAATATATATATTTCTCACATTAACCGATGGGCCTTTATTCTATTATTATTATTAAATCATATTTGGGCCAAAAGCCCAAACTCTAAGTCATGTGAGTCACTTTATAGAAATTAATTTACATAATTTCTTACAAATTCTCCCTACACCATATCACTTATAATCTGCACCCAACACACTCACGTGAAATATCCATTTTATCCTTAATGATTTTAAACTTTTACCTTCTGGATATTCATATCCGTAAGTCAAATTACAAAGTTCTGGATATACAAATCTGGAACTAATATGTCACTTCCAGATTTCACCATCCGGAAACTTATTTGGACAACATAAATGACCTTTCCAATGTCAAGATCCGTAAGCAAACATAAATGAGTTTCGAATCTCAATTCTTAGCACCATTTACAATACACCATTCTGGATATGAAAATCCAGAACTCATTATTCACTTCCGAATATGACCATCCGGAAGCTTAAATGAAATATGAAGATGACCTTCCGGATTTCAAAATTCAGAATGTATAAAAATGACTTTCGGATATTGAAATCTGTAAACAAATGTGTGAAAATGACAAAATGGGGTTTTAAAATTTTCGTTGGATGCGAGTCAAAATTGATTGGGTGCAGGAAGCAATTGCCAATTAGTGATTGATTGGTAGGCCCAAACGATCTATTTTTACTATCCTTGTACATTTTTTATTTTTATATATACTTTATTTTATATGATTATTGAAAAGTTTGTTGGAGGTAAATGCCCTTCATTCCACAACTGAATGACCGAATTTCAACTTCTCACACCTATTTATATAAGGGTGATTTACGGGTTAGAATAGCTTCGTCCTCATAAAATTTGTAGGGTAATAAGTAAGATACATCTTGCATAATTGTGGTGACCCACATCAACTTTTAAAAAAACTAGAAAAAAATAATAAAGTCTTTTTTTTGTAATTTTTAATCCAAAAAATTAAATATATAATAAAAATAATGATTTAGTAAAATAGAAAGTTAAAAATTAATAATTTACTACACATAATTAAGGGTTACAATAAAAAAAATGTGAAAATTACTGACGGATTATTATATACGGATACATATTCGTAGATAAATTCAACATTATATACGGATATTATCCATAAATCTTTATTTGTTGGTATTACATATGAAAATTATCGAAAGATATGAAATTGAAAAAAAAAATGGTTAATTTTTTTTTTATACTTTTTAAACCAAAATTTAAATATTTTATAAAAATAATGATTTTGTAAAATAAAAAGTCAAAAATAACAATTTATTACACGTAATTAATGATTCATATTATTAAAAAAAATGTTTAAACAAACTACGAATAACACTACATCAAAATTATCGATAAATTATTATACACAAATACAAATTTGTAAGTAAATTCAACATTATATACTAATATTATCTTAAAAACCTTTATTCGTCAGTATTATATACATATATTACTCACAAATTTTTATATTGGTAAATTTAATAATACATATGAATTATTATCCACAATTTTTTTAAAAAAATGTTATTAATACTAATAATTATAATATTAACAATAATTTTCGTATTATTATTAATACTACTATCAATATTAGTAATATTATTATTATTATTATACATATATAGATTCTTAGGTAAATTTATCTACAAATACATATCCCTAAGTGACTTACCCATTGTAGATAATATTAATAACAAAATATATATTATCTACGGATAAAGATACGTGAATAATTTATCCACAAATCTATATCTATAAGTATTAACTTAAGATGTATCTATAGGTAATTTAGTCAAATATCTATATCTAATGATTCTGTATCCATATATAATATTAATAATATTAACATTAGTAACATTATTATTAAATATAATAATATTCTTATTATAATAATAATAATAATAATTATTATTATTAATATTATTAGTATTATATTATTATTAATATTATTAGTATTATATTATTATTAATAATATTTCTATTATTATTATTTTATTTTTTTACTAATATTTTTACTATTATTAAAATTTTTATTTATATTGTTAATAATAATTAAAAATAATAATAATAATATTAGTATTATTTCATAAGAAATATAAAAATATTAATAAATATAATATTATTATTATTAATCATAATAATATCATTATTATTAGTGATATTATTATTATTATTAATTTTACTATTAGAATTAAAAATAATGATTATAATAATAATATTATTATTAGTTTGAATAATAAAAGATAAAAATAATAATAATAATAATAACAAAAATAATAATTTTTATAATATAACAACAAAGAATAATAATTATAAAATTTTATGTTTACTCATTATATTTAGAGTTTGATTACTCCCAACACTACTTGTCCATAACATTAATCATAATAATATTAATAAGGAATAAAAATAATTTTCTTCGAATTTCTTTGTATGTAAATTCAAATTTTTTTTATGTTAGGTTATGTTGATCATGAACTATTCAGGTAGTAATGAACAAAACAATTATGTTAATGAGATGGACAGTTCAAATATTTAGTATATATTTCGTAGGCAGGGGATAAAGCAACAGAGAGGTAGACTTTTTATGTATCTTTTTGAAGGCTTATATTGTATCTATAGTATGAGAGCAACGTCTATATGCAGGGCATTCTTGATGTAAATATAGTATAAATAGATTATAATGCCTTAAATGCTTTACTACAGAAATATAACTTCTTTGCTGATAAAAAATAATTTTCTTACATTTTTAATCGTCTTTATTTTTAAAGTCAAGTAATAATGATGCAATAAGATATAAGAAGTTATTTATAAATAAGGATATGATGGTAAAGTTCAATTATTCAATACTGGGAGAATTCCAAATTCTATGATTATTTTTTCAAAGATAATTTATTAATTTGTATCCTTAAAAGAGATATTGAGTTTAAAAAAATAATCCTAAGATAAAATCATTGAAATAAAGAAGAATGAAGTTTTGAAGAAAGGAAGGAGATAAAACCTAAAAATATGGAGGTTATAATAACTCCTGAATGAAGATATTGATTTAGAAATAATGATTAATGAACCTTCAATAAAAAATAGTGTCACCAGAGAAAATAATGGTAAAAAATATATTTACAAATAAAAACTTAATATAATTTTTTAACTAGATAATATAATAGACACACTAATATAATGTTTGTAATGCAGATCATGGAAAAGACTTTTGATTACAGTTGACTTTCATAGTCTAATTTTTAATATACTATTCATCTTTTTATATTTTTTCTTTACTTTAAATTTCAAAATTTATTTTTTGGAATTTTTTTTATTAGATTCTTTAAATGAACTTTTATTTAATTTAAAACAGTAAGGACGAATTTTAGTATTTAATTGTTTCTATAACATTATATTTTTTAAATTTGTTAAAACAAAATCAGAAAATCTTATAAATTATGTATTTTTACGTTTTAAAATCTTGAAAAATAAGTAATTCTAAAATGAACATCGAACTATTTTTTAGAGTTTATATTTATATTTAAATTTCATACGTTATATAATTGTTCTGCGTTTCTATTATACACAAATTAAAAATGTTTAAAACTTGTAATCTAAATAAAAACATTCAGAATTTATGTTTGCATTTTGGTATAAAACGACCTTCTTTATGTTTGCTTAACAATGCAATGCGATGCTTCATAGTCATGGAACTATAACAAAATAATGTAGGGTTCTTATTACACATCCTTCAAGCAAATTAGCAAATGCATATTTCTTGCCGTCCTTAGTATCGAAAAACACATCAAAATTTGTGAAACACGTGGAAGCACCACGGAACATACCATACATCTACTTTAAGTAAATAAAAATTCTACAAATTGATATTTTTTCTTTAGTGATGTTAGAACTATTGTGAGAAGAAAAAATGTATTATTATTATTCACGCATACAAAGAGATGGAAGGCCATATATAGGTCAATAGTGCATGTATACGTAACTATGTAATTATAGTGCATGTGCGTGTAACTACCTAATCTTCTTCAAAATCGTCTTCAACCAAGGAGTTTTCGATGCGGCCGAAATCTTCCAAATGGCACAACTGAGTTGTTGGTTATGGTTGAAATATAGGTTATGTTCCTTTATCTATTGGAATTGTACCGTCCCGTATCCGGGCGTTGACTAAGTCAAGGTCAAAGTCAACGGCTGGGGAGTCAAAGTCAACACAAGGCGTCGCCTGGGTGTTGAGACGCCAAGCGCCAGCATCGCCGAGAGGAAGCGTCGCCAAGGCAAGGCATCGCCTAGGTGAAGGCGTCGCCCAACCAGGGCGTCGCCAGATCAAACAGTGTAAAAACAAGGCAATCACAGCGTGGTTCCCTGATACCCATGGGTAGGAAAGACCATGGAGGGAGCGACGCCGTGGGAAGGCCTCAGGTCCCAATAGCACGGGGCAGCGATAAAGAGAAGGAAAAGGTGGCTTCAAGGCCATAGTAATAGTACCA
>Ga0123342_1007903_pt1 | contig 13776 bp, 3 predicted proteins | sample Turbeawhitnodule_FD_89960 | JGI IMG/M metagenome (GOLD analysis project Ga0123342, IMG submission 89960) | Root nodule microbial communities of legume samples collected from Mexico - Turtle bean Mexico white nodule | ecosystem: Host-associated > Plants > Roots > Nodule | place: Mexico: Nepantla...
AAATATATGTAAAAAATAGAAAGAAAATAGTGACATATATATTCTAAAAAATAAAAAATATTAAATATATATATATATATATATATATATATATATATATATATATATATATATATATATATATATATATATTGAACATTATTACAAATTATTTAAATTGACAATCAAGGTTTTTATATTCAAAATCATCTATAATCAAGATTAGTCAAATATAACAATCTAAACATATTGTCATCTAATACAAAAATGAATCTAATCTATCTATCTATCTAAAATCCAAAAAGTGAAAAGAGGATCTAATTCATTTAAGATATGTCATCCCCTTCTTGATCATCATCATTGAAAAAAACACTTTAACCAAATTTATCTAAAGACAAATTAACAACTTTAAAAAATCTCACATTATACAAAGATATGTCAGAAGAATAAATAAAAAATTCCTAATAATACATATATAATCTAGATATTCCTAACTATATTGGATCTGCTCCTTAATCTATAAACACAATAGAAACTTACACAATAAGTTTCTGAGTTTTTAAAATGTCACAGTGTTTGCCTTTATTAACATTGTGTCGGAGCCATGTCAGAACTATGTTAGAGACCCAAAAAAATGTTTTTTTAGATTGGATAATTCACTAATGCGTGTTGGACACAATGACCATTTAAGAAGTGTGTCCAAGCTTCATAGCTTAGAAATGTTAAGGAGAATTTTCATCCAACAGGCTCATAGTTGTGTTTGAAATGCTGATGTTTAATCATAGAATCAGAAGTATAAATTTTGAAATCCAAGGATAATTTTTTAGACAGATATATAAGAAATGGATTCTTTAGCAGGTGAGTATTAAATGCTTTTTTTTTAATTTCTTTTCGCCTGAGATTTGAGAACGCAAAGAATTCAGTTAACACTTTATTTCTTTATGTAACTAGAATCATTCAATGGAAGTACTAAACTTCTTTATCAGTGCCCTTGTGAAACTAGTTAGCTAAAGCATATATAGGTGGATGGAAGTAACAAAAATAAAGGGTATACTTTGATTATATAGATATGTTTCAACTAGTTTTGTTTCTTGATGAATTAGAATTTTTATAATCGTTTTTGTGGTTACTATGTTGTGGGTTGCCCTCAACTTGTATGGGCCATAATATCAGTGCTCTTCTTATGATTCGAATTGTTCACACTTTTGGCGATTTACTCTAGGTTGAATGCTGTTGATAAAGAAAACACTAAATTATTTTCATCGACAAATGCTAAGATCTATGGAATTTCACATGGCATATTTAAATAAAGAGCCTCCAGAGAATAGGTTGTTCCATCATGTCATCTCGACTATCAAGTGTTTCACAAATCCTTTTTCTATTTGCAGCATCATGCAGCTAGTGGGGTTAGCAAGTGCACACTTTGCCTTAGTAATCGTCAATACCCAACAGCTACTTCCTGTGGCCATGTATTCTGCTGGTATGTCTTGGTGCTTTCTTACTGCTTTCCTTTCCATTTGCATGATTCTCTCCCTGTCTCATCTTCTGTTTTTTATGTAATCCATTTAGGAACTGTATCACAGAATGGTGCAACGAAAAGCCAGAGTGCCCTCTTTGCCGCACCCCCATAACACACTCGAGTCTAGTTTGTGTATATCATTCAGACTTCTAGAATCTGCTCCCCTTTATGTACATATATAGAAGATAGCATCAAAGGCAACATTTTCTTCATCCTGGATCTGACAAGGACTGTATGAACATTTTTGTATTAGGATGTCAATAATCAATTTGATTACACTCCTGCGGTTCAAGTTTCATATTTTTTAGTATAATATTTATTGCATTGAATATTCTTGTTGTTGGAAAAAAAGTAACCATTATAATAGAACTATCACTGCATGGTGATTCTGAATCAATTGTGTCTTCCACGGCAAGTGGGGCAACTGAGATAAGCCAACAATCATGCTGCTAAATTAGTTTTAGAAACATAATAACTACTACAGTATTCGTCCGACCTTGACGGCTTGTTTTGGTTTTCCTTGTACAAGGGATGCATTTTTATTCCCAAATTGTATTTTCATTTATTTAATTTCTCGCTATTCATTGCAAATTTAGTAAGGAAGTGGAAAAAGTGAAATTGTACCAATGGAGAGCCACTTATAATAGGCCCAGTTTGGCGTATATGCCAACTGTAGGTTCCTGTATCCAACAAATTTAATACGAAATGACCAAAATGTTTTATGTAGTTTTTAAATTCTTTATCCATAATGGTTCTGGATTTTGTTTTCTGAATTATGTTTTTTAGAATGTATTTTTGGTATTTTGGAATGGTTTATGCAAAATGAGATTTTGGTTTTCCAATTTTATTTGAGAAATTTATTTTTGAAATACAAAAATCTAGATTTTATTTTTTTGAATAAATTTTTAATTCCTAAATGAACGACAGTTTTAGAATCTTAAATGTTGATTTGGTGTTGGAAGCAATTTCTGCGAGCTCTCTCTTTCTTTTAACCTTCTACTGGTCTTTGTTAAAAGAATTTTTGTTTGTATTCCTGAGGTTATGTTTGGTTAGCTAAAAATATTTCTGAGTTATTTCTAGGAAAGACTTTATATGGACAAATAATGACGAAGCTTGTTATATGAATTAATAAAGATATTAAAATTTTATGTTATTCAGACGTTGATTGGACAAGATCTCCTTCCAACAGGAGATTGATATTGACTTCCGGATATTGTGGCTCCATCGGTGGTAATTTGTGTTTTTGGAAGAGCAAGTAACAAAATGTTGTGAAAGATTTAGTGTGATTTCATCTAATTGTGTTCATTTGACTTAAATATTTACTTAAGAAATTACAATTCAAAGAGGTCACTCAAATAACAATTAAATATGACAATTATACTCCTCTTTATATTAGCTCAAATGTATTAAGAGTGATTATCATTTTATCTTAAAAAATATTGGATTTGAAGATGTTAATATTGAGTTTATTAATTTAAATATCAACTAATAAATACTTTTACTAAATCTTTATAATAACTAAGATTGATTATGTCAATAAAAAGTTTAATAAATATGATTTATATGCACCTACTTAAAAAAAATATTAAATATATAAGGTTTGACTTGTATCTTTGTATTATTTATTTATTTATAAATGAATACTCTTATGTGTTCATTGAAGTTGGTGATTTGACGTAGATAATCATATAAAAGATATTAAAATTATGTAAATTAATGATTTTTTAAAAAAAGAAAATTTTGTAAATGTGATTATTTAAATTTATATTAATGTTACTGTTTTATCTTTATATTTAAATTCTATTTATTTATTTAATTTTTGGAAGCTTTAAATAGTATTAATAACTTTTTTGTTAACTCTATTCTAATTTTTCCTTATTTTTTACAGAGTTTAAACATTTATCACAAGTACAAAGAAACAACAGTGAAGGATACATTGTAGGCCAAATGCTAATACTAACTATTTTTTCTCTCTCTTAATTTTCTTTTTGCCTTAAGACCCTAATTTGCAAGACATGTTATAAAGTTATAAATAATGCTGATATATATGTAAATAAGAATATTAATTACATTTTCCTCGCTAATTTACTTTGTGTTATTTTTTTCAGTAAATGAAAGACGCAGTAGAGAAACATACCGTACTATAAAAAAAAGTATTAAAAATTAATTAATTTATATTTACTATTTGAAAGCTAGGTAACGGCATTATCCTAGGGTTTACCGTCGCGCTCCACTATATATATTGGGATAAAGGTTAAAGCAGAAACCTCAATCGCAGGGAAATGTTCTCGATCTTTCGAATCGAAATCCAAATGACGACGGTGATGGATTCTTCCTCTCTCTTCTCTCTAATTTGTTTGTTGGTTCTATTTTCTGTAAATTTTATTTGTCCATAACCTGTTTGATGATATTCTCTCATTCTTAGGCTACAGAATTACGCTCTGTAAATCGGTACTGTTTCGTTTAGGGTTCATTTTGGATCTCACCGGTAAAATGTTTTCTACGTCTTTTAATTTATTCAACTATTTTAATCTGTCAAATCGTTTTTTCATTTTGCTGCAATTCAAGTTCCAAAACCTAAGTCATCTTTAGAGCGAGTTTGTTCTTTATAAACACTTTCTCGTGTCTGCGGATGACGATGGTGTTTTTACATTCATTGACGCGATGTTTACTCGAGGAACGAAATGGATTGCACATTCCTTGTGCTTTTAGTGCCAATGCTACATTTCATGTTTGATTCTACCATGGTGCGTCGATGTATCTGGACTTGTAAAATGCATTTTCATTTTCTGTGTTCGAAAATCGTTTTTTGTATTCTCGCATTCTCAATTAAAGATTTGATGGTTCTGATTTTGAGTACATAATGTAAGTTAGAATTATCGATGTGAAATAAGAGTTTAATTCGTGATTGCCGAGAATCTAAACCAATGAGTGTTTTTAGAGCAGTTTATTTATTAAAATGATTGTTTATTTTTGCAAACATTTTCAATAATTTTTGAAAAAAATTACGGGTTGTTTTTCCAAACTTAGTGTTAAGGATCTTGGTCCCAATACTCGATTCTAGGATCTTTTGACTGTAATGGTTTGGTTGAGAGAAAATTCATTCTAGCGCATAGATTATTGAAATATAAGCATTGTGTCCTCTTTGGCTGCATTCAATTATGAAAGTAATGTTTTTTTTTTGTGTTAGTCAGGCTTCTTCTACTGTACTGTTATAAATCTGGAATATATTCTCACGTTTCACGTATAATTTTTTCTTGTACAGCATGTGCTAAGATTAGCAGATACTTCTTTACATATATGAGCATTGCTATCCTCCTTGGTTGTTTCATTAGCCTTGAGGGGTTAAATAATGAAAATAATGCTTAAAATAAAGATTTGTTGGAGTTAGTCAGGCTTCTTGTGTTGTTCTAGATGTGCTTGGAGTTTGGAATATACTCCCATATTTCATAATAATCATCTTACAAACCTGCATCTTGACATTTATGAGTTTTTCTTTCCTCCGTGGTTGTTTTCATTAGTCTTGAGAGAAGTTAAATAATGAAAATGATGCTTAAAATAAAGATTTGTTTGAGTTAGTCATGCTTTTTACTTTTTAAATGAAAGAAAGTCAAAGTGTTTGGATTCAGAATTTTAGAGTGAATTTGCTAGAAAAGTTTGTATTTTTTTATAAAAGTGTAAAATGTATGTTACCAATGAGTGTTTTAAGATCGGTTTATTTTCTAAAATAATTGTTCATTTTTGCAAACATTTTCTTTTAATTTTTGTAGTTGATCAGGCTTCTTCTACTCTACTGTTATAAATCTGGAATATATTCTCACATTTCATGTATAATTTTTCTTGTACAGCATGTGCTAAGATTAGCATATACTTCTTGACATATATGAGCATTGCTATCCTCCTTGGTTGTTTCATTAGCCTTGAGGGGGGTTAAATAATGAAAATAATGCTTAAAATAAAGATTTGTTGGAGTTAGTCAGGCTTCTTGTGCTGTTCTAGATGTGCTTGGAGTTTGGAATATACTCCCATATTTCATAATAATCATCTTATGAGTTTTTCTTTCCTCTGGTTGTTTTCATTAGTCTTGAGAGAAGTTAAATAATGAAAATGATGCTTAAAATAAAGATTTGTTGGAGTTAGTCATGCTTTTTACTTTCTAAATGAAAGTGAAAATGTTTGGATTTAGTCTATTACAGTGAATTTGCTAGATAAGTTTGGTTGTGAGAAATTTGTATTTTTTTTTATAAAAGTGTAAAATGTATGTTTACAAAATATTTGTTTTAATAAATATATGAATAATTAAATTAAAAACATAAAATTTATTCAAGTTTATTTTTTTTTTAATATTTGCAAAGTTAATGTTAGTATATAAATATGAAAGTGTAAGAAACAAGAAGGATAGATTAGTGAAAACATTAGAAGCACTCTGATCTGAATGTGCATTTGAATCTGCAAACATTGTGCACATGAAAGGAGAAGGTAATGGTTTTCACTGTTTATTTATGTTGATCCTCTCCCTTTCATTCACATTCAAATGAGAGATGTGAGGGTCCATTCGTGTTCATAAATAGTTTAGGGTTAAGTCTTGTAGAGAAATGGTAATTTTGTTAATGAAACTAACTTATTTAAGTTTAAAAATAAATCATTTTTAAAATTACACATTTAAGATATTTGCTAAAAATGTATTAATTATTATAAATTGAAAGATAATTAGTTGAACTAATATATAAAAGGTGAGAAAATGTTTCTAAATTTAATAAGCATGGATAGTACGAAGTACAAAGAAGTAAAAATAGAATGCATATAAATATATAAATGGAAAAGATAGTGTAAATAAAAAAAGGTAAATAAAATATAAATAAGAAATACATAAATTGTTAAAATCTTAATGAAGTGAGACAAAAAGTACGTAATTAAAAACAGTTTGTAAGTAAATCATTTCTGAATAATTTGAATTTGTTATTTAGTTAGTGTTTCAAAATATTTTTGTCATCTTCATTGATGTAGTTTAATATATAATTTTTTTTTATTTCAATTTAAGTTTTGTTAATTTATTTGATCATTTTCTTTTTACTATTTTATATTATTTAAATTTGAGATGATCACGAAGGTTAATAAATTTCAAATTATATGTGCAAGTTATAAAATGAAGGATACAAATCCAGTATATGTCAACGTAATTTAGACATCTTATAAATATATGTCAGATTATGAAGTTATTTTTTATTTGAGATTAACTTCTCTGAATTATGTAATTTCAAATTGTTTTCGGATTTTATTTTATAAATTTTGAGAAAATTTTTGGATTCGAATTTTTTTTTGAATTATATAATCTGGAATGTTTTTTTAAAAAAAAAAATGAAAGACACTCAAATTGGTGATAAAACTAATGCAAGAAAAGAGTGGAGGTCCTTGGGTGCTCGGGTGAGATAAAATTGAAGAATAAAAAGGGTGTTTGGGATTGCAAAGGTTAATTTTTTTTTATTGAAGGAAAAAAAAGGAGTATTTTCACATGGTATGGGGGTGTGGCAAGAATTTAAGGAGGTGCATGAAGAAGCAGCCCTACATCTGACCCATTTGATAAACAAATTAATGCCTTTTCTTCCTGCACCCTATCAAATTCAAACTTGTACGATATCACTAATGTGAAATGAAAAAGAAAATGTTCTCTTTAGATAGAATGTAGATCATAATGTTTTCTAGATTTGGTTCTTAAATAAAATTTTAGATTTGGGTTCCAGAACACCTTTACAAATTATTTCTAAAATAGTTTTTTGGAATGGGTAATGATACATTTATAACCCACATTTTTTATACAACCACATTACAACTTTTAATATTATTATTTTAATATTTTTTCATATTATTTAATTATAAATTTATTCTTTATTATATATATTTATATCTAAACATATTTTTTCATATTATTTAATTATAAATTTATTCTTTATTATATATATTTATATCTAAACACATTTTAATTACAACTCTTAGTTTGTCAAACCATCATTTCCCTTTTCGAAATAGTCTTTCCAAAATTGTTTTTCCAAAATATGTTTTTGGATTTGGTTTCCTAGAATTTCTATTTTTAAGAATGAAATTTTGATTTTTCAGTTTTATTCCATAATTTCATTTTTAGAACACAACGATTTATTGTGGATTTTCTTTTCGAGAACGTATTTCCTAATTCTGAATTTCCAATTCTTAAATATACCAAAAGCAATTCTGAAATTTCAGAAATCGGTAAGTTTCATGTTCAAATTGATTGGCTGCAGGACTAATTTAAGTCAGGTAAATTCTTTAATGAACTAAATCTGATCCAACTAATTTATTTTAGTGAGATTCATCTTTCCAATAAAATATTTAATATTTTTTTATCTTATCACCAATCTATCCAGCACTAAAAACTATTCCTTTCACACAATTGTACATGTGATTGATCCAAAGAATTTTTAACTAGCTCGGACATTCTTCTTAAATTACGTGTCCGTGTACCGACATTCGAAAGGTACTTATAGGACATGTATCGCTGAAGTGTCCAATTCTAGCATGATTTTAACACAATTTTAAAAAGAAGAAACACATTAATTTTTTAGTATGATTATAAATAAAAATAAGAAACAAATTCTTTTGAATTAGTCATCAAAATATCTTTCTGCTACAGAAAAATTGAAATATACTTGTGTACATAAATTTTCATTGTCAATTTATATAATTCATAATTATATAATATATAGATTTGTGTTTCCGAGTCTTACATTTTACAAATTATACGTATTTTTGTGGCGGTATCCGTATCGTATCAGTGTCTATGCTACATATTTCACGAACAAAATTCTTATATGAATATTTTCTACCATATTTGAAGAGAGTCAAATATTTAATATAGCTTTCCATATTCAATATTGGAACTCTATTTGACACTTTTACTCAATCTTAATAAGCTACCATGGTTTCATCCATGCACCTAGTGCTAATTTTGGGAGTTCTAGTTAGGTAACTTCCTACCTACAATAGGAAGTTACAGCACTAAAGTTGGTTAGGGTGACAGGGTTGTGAGTCACTTGCTCAACATATACCCATGCTTTCTTTCCCTTATTGATTGTATGTAGAAAAATGTTGTCTTTTACAGCTTCACATTTTCAAACTCAGCCATCAACATTCACAAGAACAAACCAACAATGCCATCCTTTGGTAAAGAGTCCATATACCCATCATAAGAACTGCTTATATATTTCATTTAATATTTACCCCACTCTCAGTAATCATTTCATGCACTTAGATTTCAAAATAACAAAACTTGTTATTAACATCCTTTGTAATTCCTTTTGATAATGCTTTAATCAGAATTTTTTTAACTGTTATCTAAAATTTATTAAACTTTGTAACATTTTTGTTGAGATCATTTCACTACAAGAAAATCATGAAATATAAATTAATTTTAGAGACAAAAAATAAATAGGTGTTATAATGACTAAATTAGAGATATTTTAGAGACTAAAAATATTTTTGGTTTCTAAATTAGTTTATATTATTGGTAAATAGTTTCTAAATTGGTATCTAATTAGCAACCAATGTTTTTGTTACCAAATTTAGAATCTAAATAATTTGTAGTTAAAACTTGGTAGCTAATTAGATATCAATTTATAAACTATTTAAAAATAATATAAACTAATTTAGAAATATTTTTTTTTAGTTTTTAAAATGGTCTTTAATTTAGTCAATATAACAACTAATTATTATTTTTTATCTAAAATTGATTTTTATTTCATAATTTTCTTACTGTGTTTGTTTAATTAGTCTCACTTACTTACCATTTATAATTTTCACGATGTTACGTAAGAATGAAAAAAATTAAAGAGTATATTGTAATACTTTTATAACAAATTTTAAATATAACTCATCTTCCACGAGGTTACAGTAATTTTTGACAACCTATTTTACACCATTTTTATTTTTAATGTATATATATATTATAGATTTATGGATAATAAGAATTTAAAAAATAAAAATATTGGTTATTAATTATATTTAATAATAAAATGTGTCATTTTAACTTAATATTTAATTATTATTTTAATTTAAACTATTTATTTATTGCAATAATAGTTTCGTAAAATTATAAAAGTAACCGAGTGATAGAAGTTTTGCTATCATTAGCAATTGACTAAAGGATGGGTAATTACATCCCTAAGGAATATTTTTTTTTTTCATTTCAGTTAAACTACCATTCTTACGAGGTTATTACAAGTAACGTTTTTTAAAAAAATTGTTTTGTTATTATTTAATTATGCTATAATATATATATATATATTATTTATTTTTATTTGAGAGATTAAAGTATTATATTTAACAAGTATTTTACATGTGTATTTCTCATAAAAAATGTTCTTTTTATAAGTATTAGACAAGGGTATACTCTTTCATTCACCATAGCGTGGTGGTTCTTGATTCTAATATCAAAGAATCCTCTTCCATGTTTGTGTGGCTGAGCTCCTAAATAGTTTTGTTGAGACACTAGATATTGTACAAACCATTAGACAATATGATGGTCAAAATATTGTATATTATGTTTTAATAATAATAAAAATTAACTGGATAATTTGTATAAAAAGATCTTAGTAATTTTTTTTTATAATTGTAGCGTTTATATTAAACGGTCTAATTGACGGTATGAATGTCTATAACTTATATTTATTAGACGAACTGATAAACATTCTTGAATGCATAACATAATTTATATGAAATGTGTTACATGGTTCTAACTATGATTTGTACAACTCGAATATAATAATCCCTTCAAGCATCTACAATTTTGTTCATGCTAGACGGTCTAACGAACATGTTGAAAGAGTAATATGTTTTGATTACATATGTTAAACGAAATCTTCTGAAATCATATATCTCCTGAAAATGCATTCAATCAAAGAGTTTTTATGCCAAAAAACACAAAGATTTGAATTAGTGCAGATACTATGTTCATCCCTATTTTTCTTATATCTTTTAAAATTATTTTTTTCTAAATATTTGTCTTCGAATAAGTGTTGCAAGTATCTTCTTGATATATTGTGAATAACGCCAAATCTTTTTTAAACAAAGACAATTTGAAAAAAATGAAAATCTCAAAATACTTTGTTTAAGTATCACACATTATTTGGAATGATATGATTTTTTTTATTATGTTTTTGATTTGTTCATACTTACCCATACTGTAAATACTTTTGGATAAGTTTCTTAAATAGATTTGAAGCGAAAATAAATGAGCGTCTAACACGAAAAAGATGAAGATATGAAGATTTTGTACTATTCAAAATAGAAACAAGTTATGTGTACAATGATAGATTGAGGAGCGCAAAACGTCAATTAACGCTTGGAAGTTATACATAAATGGTAAAGGGTTTGAATAAAAGTCCTGGTTCAAATAAACAATCTTGAACCATTCAACGGTCTAAAGCCCCTAGACAGTCTACTACCTATGAAACTATCTAAGAACCTTTGAACATCTATGTTTCTGAACCAATCTTCACAATACCAAAAACAAAGAAAATTAAAATTATGCTCACATATTGCTCTTGCAAATGCTATCAATGAAAAATTTGGTAAAAAAAGTTGTTGATAAAAACCCTAAAAGAAGGGGGCTAAATAATTTAATCGGAGAAGCTGGAATTTGAATGATTTTGGAATGTAGCCTTTACACCACAAGAAAAATATTAAATAGCAATTAAATTTAGAGACAAAAAATAATTACTTATTATATTGACTAAATTAGATACTATTTTAGAGACTGAAAAATTATTGGTATCTAAAGTGGTTTCTGTCATTGATAAAAATTTATAGAATGGTTTCTAGATTGGTATCTAAATTAACTATCAAGGTTTTAACTACTAAAATTTTTATAGTATAAATTAGTCTCTAAAAAGACTAATAGAGGCTAATTTAGAATATAAATTAATTAATAGCTAATGATTATATATCAATTTTAGAAACTACTTTAGATACCAATAATTCTTTTAGTTTATAAAATGGTATCTAATTTAATCAATATAGTAATTTATTATGTTGGTCTGTAAAATTAGTTTCTATTTAATGATTTTCTTGTAGTGTTAAACCCATAAAAATGATTTGTTAGAGTTCTTTATCAAAATATCTTTATCTTAGTTTGATTTAGTTCTTTCTAATTTTTTCATTTGGAATAAATTAACACATCATAGAGAATAGAAACACTACAAGAAAATCATTAAATAAAAACCAATTTTTAGAGACCAAAATAATTAGTTGCAATAGTAACTAAATTAGAGACCATTTTATAAACTAACAAAAAATTCGTTTCTAAATTAGTTTCTACTATTTTTACATAGTTTTTAAATTGGTATCTAATTAACAACCAAGGTTTTAGAAACCAAATTTAGAAACTAAATAATTGGGAGTTAAAACCTTAGTTGCTAATTAGATACCAATTTAGAAACTATTTAACCATAATAGAAACTAATTTAGAAACCAATTTTTTTATTAGTTTCTAAAATGGTTTCTAATCTAGTTACTATTGCAACTAATTATTTTGGTTTCTAAAAATTAGTTTCTATTTCATGATTTTGTTGTAGTGAGAGATGTACTCTTTATCTTAATGATGTTTTCAATAATTTAATGAGAGAGAATAAATTGAGTCATTAAAAAAATATAATCGAAACTTTTTACAAATAATGAGAGGAAGTTAAAAAAAAATAGAATAAAAAAAAATACTATCAAACCTAAAGAAGTTTAAAATTTATTTGTATAAAGGCTGGTAGATTGAAATAAGTAGCCAATTAGAAATATTAATACACTGTTTCAAAAACTTAAAATTTTCTATTATTTTGTAATGCTTGTTTATAACTTTTTTAACAATAAAATATAAGTATTCTCCTTCTAACATAATTTATTTCATACCTAAATGTTATTATCAATATTTGAATTTGAATAACTTCATTAATAAAATAGGTCGTTATTACTTATGCTAATCAATGTTTGTTATACTACAAGGATTTTACAAATTTGGACTTTTGGATAAATTTATTTAATTATTTTCTTGTTATTTTTCTTTCCTAGAAATCTTTGTGAAAAAAACTTGTTCAACACATCCCAAAATTAGAATGAAAGTTTAGAAAAAAAAGAATATTTGTAATAATTAACTAACAAAGATAAACTAATTTATTTTTTTAATTTTATATTTTAGAAATAATTTAAAGGGAATAACTTCTCTATAAACTCTTTTTAAAAAATAAAAATTAACTTCTCTAATTATTTTTAACTTGTATGCAAATTTATTTTATATTAAAAAAATTATTTTAATTTGTTTTTTCTTAAACTCGACAAAAATTACCTTATTCTTTTAACAGTATCGATAGAGAAAGTGCAGAGGAGCATGAAAGGCGTTGTTATTTGCATATTAAATTTCTGAATCGTTCCCGTAAACAAAAATTCTAAATTATTTTATTATGGTTGGAAAAATAATCAAAATATATTGTGTTGAAATTTGTTTTTATTTTATTATGTATGCAACAAGGATAATATAAGAATTATATAAAAAACTATACATAAATAACCTAGGAATACGAGTATAAGACAAATGTATTTTTGTTTTTTTAATGCATCAGTATACGACAAATGGCAAGAGAAATAAACAAATAAGGTTATTTAAGAAGACGAGTTTTCAACAAATTTATAATAACTAATATCTGTCAAATTTCATTCAGGTGTTTCTTCATTCAGGTGTAGTTTTATTCAAATTAATAAGTTTTTTTCCCCTAAGGTGCTTTTACTTATTTTTTATTTCTTTTATAATGAGATTAGTTGAAAAAGAATATTCAAGTACAATAAATGATCTGCATAATATTTTAATTTTCTTTTTCTTGTGCACCCGAAGGAATCTTCTTGCAACTAGTACATGTCACATGATAAGGTTTAATATCTCTCTTTCGATATATTTTTATGTTTGACAAGTAATATACTTGTAAAAACAAATATTAATTATATTTTAAAAACATGTATCATGTTTATTATTCTCTTGACTGAGTAATAATTAGACATTTTTTTTTGTAATTATGAGAAATATTAAAATGTTATATAAATATTATAATATTTATATAACATTGCTTATACATTCGCTAATACATTGCTTGTCAAATATATATATATATATATATATATATATATATATATATATATATATATATATATATATATATATAATAAATATAAAAACGCTTGTGTGTATTATCTCACCCCACCTCTATATACAC
>Ga0123342_1007904_pt1 | contig 13775 bp, 18 predicted proteins | sample Turbeawhitnodule_FD_89960 | JGI IMG/M metagenome (GOLD analysis project Ga0123342, IMG submission 89960) | Root nodule microbial communities of legume samples collected from Mexico - Turtle bean Mexico white nodule | ecosystem: Host-associated > Plants > Roots > Nodule | place: Mexico: Nepantla...
CACCTTCATCCTCGGCGATGTGCTTGTTCCGGCGATCTCCAATCACTTGGTCGCCTGAGTTTACATCTGGCGACTTCATCTTCAACTGGGCGATCGCCTGGCATGCTGAAGATCGGAGCACGCTAACTTAATAACTGGCGATTACACGAACCACCCGACTTCCTTCCCTTCTGCAACTCTGGTGCCTTATCCACACGCCTACTCTGTGGCTTGGTGCCACGTCATCACTTCCAACTACCAGGGCGGTACATTTTTCTATCTCTAGCTTTAAGTAATATTATTCAAGTAAATTTGATTTTAATTTATGGTTTTTATAATCCAGTGTCAGAATTATGATTTCTTTTGCTATGATATTACGGATTTTGAAGTAAGAAATTAAATTTTCTTACAAGTAATTTTTGGACTAAATTATGTCGAACACATCGTGGAAATATGATATAAAATATATTAGTATTAACTTTTATCAATTAGTAAAGTGAAAAGTATGTAATAATTAATAATTAACTCTAAAATTAGTACTTAAAAACAAGTTATGTTAATTATAAAATATATTGCTAATCATATATATTTTAAATGAATGGCTGGTCATTATTACATTACACTGCTCAAATGATTACACAAAGTGATTTTGTTTTTATGAGAGTTATTTTAAGCATATAGAAACAAATCAAAATATGCAAACATATATATGATTAATAATCTCATTTGAAGAGTGTATTATTCTCTAACAATAAGCATGCTTAAAGTAATTAAATAAATGTAATTTGTAAATGTAAGAACAATCATTGCTACAAAAGGAAGGACAAAAATTGTATTATTCAAATGTCACCATGACTTTTATTGTCTTTTTCATGCTTTTTAGCAAGGAAGAATCTATGTGGGATGACCCACTCATTTTTCTTTGTGTTTCCTTTTGATTTCATCATTTTCAAGCCAACTCAACTCTTGCAAATTCACTCCTTCACTTACACTACAACAATACACATATGGAAACAAATTATGAGAGACTATATAAACTCCAAGAGGAAATGAACTAACAATCATTTGCTTTGTGGAGAAGTGATGTATGTGATTGGTGCCAAGTGAATCCAACTTTAACATTAAAAAACAAATAAAAACACAGAATATATTGGATTATTTATTTGTGGCTTGTCATTAATCAATCATTTAAAATTAAACTTTTGAATTATTATTAATTATGGTAATTATTAAATTAATCTTAACACATGGTTATGGATAGAAAATTCATCCTACACACTTACATACTTTTAAATTTTTGAAAAGACCCTTCATTCTGAAAATAAAAATCTGAAATTGAAAATAATTCATTTTAGAAAAAGTATATCTAAACAGATTATTATGTTCTAAAAAAAAAAGTTTAAAATAGAATTCAAAAATCAAAATCCTATTAAAAAATAATTCCATAATATAAAAAATTCGTTCGAAAACAAAATCTGAAAATATTTTAGAGAAGGGGGTTTAAAATGTAATTTTATGTGTACCCCATTTTATTGAAAGGCATTTTGGTCTTTCACACTAAAATCGAGGAAATAATTGCCTAATGGATATTTATCGTTGGGCTTTTGATGAAACTAACTTATGATAGTTTGGTCTTCACTTACGTCCTGCTTGCATTTACAAATGGAATGGAAAGAAGTGCAAAAAGCACAAAAGGACGCACTCCTCGTTTACTTCTAACAGTAAACGCAAAAAACACAAATTTTAAAAGAAAAGAGCCAATTACATTGCATAATTATCATTAAAATAAATACACAGAAAATTCTACATACTAGATTATATTAAAAATATTGTATATTATACCGTCAATATTTTATTAATATGTATATTTTTAATTATAATAATAATAATAAATAATTAAAAAATGTATTCAAATAATAAATAAAAAAATGAATTTATTAGTAACAAAAAAAAATTATTTCACTTTCTTTTCATTTTTAATTTAAAGGCTGTTTGGTTCAGTGTTTTTTAAGGTGTGGGTGTGCATGGGGGAGCGGGGTGGGAAGTTTTTTTAATCCTTACAAAACTGAAAAGATTTGTGCGGATTACATCTTACACCTGACTCCATCAATATATTAAACTCTGTGGGCAGTTTTGCGAATGAGTTTACAATGTGTTACAGTGCTAGCAATAGTGGTGCACATGAACGTGAACTTTGTTAGTATATAAATAAATGTCCATAACGAACTGTGCCCATAACGAACGAGAGAATTGGTTTAAGGAACGAAAGAAGAGGAACGAGATAATTGACTTGTCTTCAATTTTTTTAACCGCACTATACATTTAGAATTATTTCAAATCGATTTTGGTGGTTGTTTTAAAGAAGCAGAATTGAAGAATTGATTTTCCGAATTTTTCAAGTGCATAATCGATTTTTGTATTTTTGTAAAGGGTGCAAAATCGATTTTAATTTTTTCAGAAGGTGCAGAATCAATTTTCCATTTTTCAAATAGTGCATAATCATTTTTCAAATAGTGCATAATTAATTTCCCCTTTTTTTTCAAATAGTGCAAAATCGATTTTGAAGCGAAGGTTGATTTGAGATAATCGATTCGGTGGTTACTACTTTTAATTTTTAAAAAATATATTTACATTTTTTTCTAATAATTACTGTTTTTACTTTTAATAAATGTATTTATATTCTTCTATATGTATTTATTTTTTAATTTATTTTTTGTGTTTACAGTTTTTTATTTTTGTGAATGTATTTACTTTTTTTTATTATTTTGTGTTTATTCGTTCTACAGTTTTTATTATTATGTTTACTGTTTATTTTTTTATTTTATAACTTTACTGTTTTTATTTTTTTATATTATTATGTTTAATGTTTTTACATTTTTATTATTACGTGTTATATGTTTTTTTATGTGTTTATTTATTTTTAATTTTAATAACTGTTGTTTAAAATTTTTTAGATATTTACTGTTTTATTTATTTTTTGTTATTATGTGTTTGTTGTGTTTACTTTTTAAATTTTTTGTTATTCTTCTTTTACTATTTTTAATTTTAATAATTGTGCTTACATTTTTTTCAGGTGTTTATTTTTTATGTGATAACTTTTTTGAATTATTATAAATGTATTTATTTTTTTTATGTGTTGTTTTTTTTTAATTTTTATAAATTTATTTACATTTTTCATATTATTTTGTGTTTATTGTTTAGTTTTGTATTCTATGTCTTTATTTTTTTTAATATATATATTTTTATATGTGTTTAATGTTTTTTTTACATTTTTTTATTAACAAGATATAGCTCGAGACTGGGGGACTTGTGTACTGACCAGTCCTCAGTGATCGATTCCAGTGACTGACCTCAGACACCGCACACTAGTGTCTGAGAGTAAAGATAAGCCACATAAGGTGGGCCCCAGATACACATATCAGGGTGTTGGTCAGTCTTCTGGCATCGGTACCATAGACTTCGACGTTGGAGATCGACATCAGACCTCGCCAAAAGAGGGAGAGATCGAACGTCGACTGTCTGAACAATTATATTGGGCCACGTAAGGTGGGTCCCTGAATTACACAATTATCAGTTGAAAATATCATATATGGGGAAAGCCTAGGTCACGAGGGATCCATGCAAGTGGTGTGTATAACGCATTCAGGCGCGACACGTGTAAACAGTCCTTGGAGGCGCTAAGGCCCATTAGGGTTAGGGTTTCCGAAGAAAGCTGCATGCATGGCACATGAATACTTAGGGCACCCGCAGAACAGATGGCCCCAGAGACTTGGTGCACAAGTTGGTACCTAGGCGGCCATTCTGTTAGTACTTGCATTCCAGTCAAGGGAAGTTCCATGTGCCAGTGCCAGATTACGCTAAGATTATGTAATAGCGGCGCATGGACATTCTCCAAGGAATCCTATACAAGGGTAAAGGAATAAAGGTAAACCCTAGTTTCAACCTATATAAAGGGTGCTAAGAACCCTAGCAAGGTACACAGTTTCTAAGACTGAAACTAAGTGTTTCTTTGCCCTTATACAGACTTGAGCGTCGGAGTGCAAATGGCCGTCAAGGTGCCCTTTGTCTTTGCAGGTGAGAGATTCATTGATCAAGGAAGTATGATTCTCAAGCGGAGATAGGAGGGCCAAAGGCTGCCGTTCGAGTCAATCGGCGAAGCGAGTCAACCGACAGGAACATTTGGCGCCCACTCGCAATCGTGTTAAGAGCTTTTACCAGCAATATGAGGAGTACGAGGCAAGGATCTGTTATGGCTTCAGGTGTTGTGCCCCCTGGAGGGGACAATGTACCATGCAACAACTCTTGGAGACCATGCGCGCCCTCCAGGAGCAGGTGGCGGCATCTAGGGTTGAAATAGTCGCGTCACAGGCGAACAATGAAGAGTTGCGCAGGACCAACGAGGAACTTCACAGAGATTTGCAACAAGAGGGGGAGCGCGCGGTGGATGAACGTGCCCCACCCGTACCACTTAGGGCACGTCCCATGTCATTCTCTCAGGCAATCATGGATACAACGTTGCCAACCACATCTTACGGCGTTCCACACCCAGTTGATGCTCATAGGGGGGTCTGATGCTGTGTACTGCAAGCTGCTTATGAGCACATTAGCAGGAGCGGCGTTGGAGTGGTTCGTCAGCCTCCCTGACGGACACATCACTACCTTCGACTAGTTCGCAACGTTGTTCAGAGAATGGTACCTCGTTAACAGGGCACCCACCCGAATCTCTTATGATGTCTTCGGCATTAAGCAGTACCAGAAATAGTCCTTGAAGGAGTTCTTGAATGGGTTTGGGGTCCAGGTAGTGAGGCTGAAACCCACAGATGAGGCCATGACGGTGCACGCCTTCGTCAAGGGAATTCTGCCAAGACCTTTCAGTGAATCGCTACTAAGGTTCTACCCAAAGACGTTCAAGGAGATCAGGCATTGGGCTTTGGTGCACATCGCTGTGGACGATCGAGTCACAGAGAAACGTGGTCTCATCAGTCCTGTCCGACCTCGAGCAGCAGATCGACCTCAGCCCATGAGGGTGCTTGAGGCGACCACAGAAAAGAAGGGCGCGGGGAAACACTACGAAAAGCCCCAGATAGGGACGCGCACACGAAGGGACCCGCCCCCAAAGCACAATTTTCGTGTGGAGCTCAAGGAACTAATCGATATTCCTAATGTAGCGGCGAGATTGAAGATGCCCCCGAAGACCGATAGGAAGATGGGGCCCAGCAAAAATGCTTGGTGTGAATTCCACCAAGCATATGGCTAGCTAGTGAAAAACGGCTTCTTGAAGGACTATCTTCAGGAACCGCATGACGATCAGGCGTTGGTAGCCTCAGGAGCAGATCAGGAGCACGGGGTGCCCATTCATGGTGAGATCAACACCATCTCTGGAGGGTTCTCAGGAGGAGGATGCACCGCCTCCCAGCAGAAGAAGTACGCACGAGACGTAATGGCAGTGGAGGTACAGGAGTCAGATCAGACTCCCGATGTCGACCTCGTCTTCACCAAGGCCGATTGCCAAGATGTAATACCACATGACAACGACCCGGTGGTGATTTCGGTAGTTACAGCAGGGAGAAGGGTACATTGTGTCCTCGTGGACCAAGGAAGTTCGGCCGATGTGATGATTTGGTCGACCTTCAACAAGTTGCAGTTGTCCCCATACCAGTTGAGACCTTATACTGGTTGCTTGTATGGTTTCGCTGGAGACCAGGTCGAGGTACGTGGGCATATAAAGCTAAGGACGACCTTCACAGATTGCACAACTTCACGCACTGCCAACATCAGGTATCTTATTGTTAACGCCCCATCAACCTACAATATACTGTTAGGTAGACCTGCTTTGAACAGGATTGGAGCGATTGCCTCTACGAGGCATATGAAGATGAAGCTGCCTTCCCTCGAGGGTACGGTGATCACCATCAAGTCTGATCAAAAAGAGGCTAAGAAATGTTACAAGAAAAGCCTCGAGATGAAGAGAGGAGTGTTCGCTGTTACCGCTCAACCTTCAAGGGAAGAAGGGGTCACCCGCGCAGAGATCGCACGAGAGAGACGACCCGAACCCACCGAAGACGTGCTAGAGCGAGAGATCGGTGGGAAGATGTTCAAGCTTGGAAAATCTTTAGGCCAAGAGACACATGATCAGATTGCTGAAGTCATAGCGCGACACCTTGACGTGTTTGCGTGGTCTGCCTCTGACATGCCTAGCATGGACCCCCAGGTCCGACCTATTCGCCAGAGAAGACGAAAGTTCAACGAGAAGAAGCGTCAGGTCTTCAGAGAAGAGACAGAGAAAATGCTGAGGGTTGGCCACATCAAGAAAATTCAGTACCCTGAGTGGCTGGCCAATGTGGTGCTAGTAAAGAAGGCCAGTAGAAAATGGAAGACGTGTGTTGACTTCACAGACCTCAACAAGGCCTGTTCGATGGACTCCTACCCTTTGCCCAGTATTGACGCTTTGGTGGACAATGCGTCCGGTTGCGGACTACTCAACTTCCTGAATGCCTTCTCTGGTTACAACCAGATCATGATGCACCCCAGGGACAAGTGCAAGATAGCGTTCATGACAGAGCTATCTTGTTATTGTTACATGGTGATGCCCTTTGGGCTTAAAAATGCAAGGGCGACGTACCAAAGGATGATGGACAGAGTGTTAGCGCCCATGCTAGGGCGGAATGTCCAAGCATATGTAGATGACATGGTGGTCACCTCCCAACAAAGGGAGTAGCATGTAGCAGACCTGGAGAAGCTATTAACCATAATAGCCAAGTACAGGTTGAAGTTGAACCCAGAGAAGGGTGTCTTCGGGGTAGAAGCAGGCAAGTTCTTGGGGTTCCTACTCACTGAACGTGGGATAGAGGCAAATCTTGAGAAGTGCACTGTGATAATAGCCATGAGGAGCCCGATCTTAGTTAAGGAGGTGCAGCAGTTGGCAGGGCACATAGCCGCTCTGTTCAGATTCGTATCAGCAGGAGGAGATAAGGGGCATCCTTATTTCCAGTGCCTGAAGAGAAACAATAGGTTCGTATGGACCAGAGAGTGCGAAGAGGCGTTCTTAAAGTTGAAGGAATATTTGCCAGTCCACTAGTCATGTGCAAGCCACAGCTAGGTACTCCGCTCCGCCTGTACTTCACAGTAACAGAGAAGGTGATCAGTTCGGTTCTGCTGCAAGAGCATAACCAGGTGCAAAAGTCGATCTACTTTGTTAGCAAAGTGTTGCAGAGGCCAGAGGTGAGATACCAGGCCATAGAGAAAGTGGCTCTGGCAGTAGTATTCTCATTGCGAAGACTTCGCCACTACTTCCAAAGCTTTATTGTAATAGTGATGACAGACCTTCCAATTCGCAAGGTCTTACAGAAGCCTGATGTGGCAGGCAGGATAGTGCGATGGGCGGTAGAGCTATCAGAGTTCGATGTGCAGTATGAGCCTAGAGGCCCCATTAAAAGCCAGGTTTACGCTGAATTTGTCGTAGAGCTCTCCTCGGAAGCCACACACCAAGAAGAAACATGTTTCAGATGGGTACTCTCTATAGATGGTTCCTCCAACCAACAAGGTAGCGGGGCTGAAGTGATCTTGAAAGGACTAGATGGGTTGCCTAATTGAGCAGGCCCTGCGGTTCGCTTTCAAGGCCAATAACAACCAGGCGAAGTATGAGGCCCTGATCGCTGGAATGCTGCTAGCAAAAGAGATGGGTGCGAAAGGTTTGTTGGCAAAGAGTGATTCCTTGCTAGTCACAGGTCCGGTCACAGAGGAGTACCAAGCTAAAGACACCCAGATGGCTGCATATCTGGAGTACGTCCAGGTTCTGAGGGAGACGTTTGAGGTGTTCGAGTTAGTCCACGTTCCCAGAGAACAAAATGCCCGAGCAAACTTGCTTGCAAAGCTCGCCAGTTCGGGCAAGGGGGGCAGACAGAGGACAGTTTTTCAGGAGACCTTGAGGACACCTTGAACTACCGCAGAAAATATGGCAGAAGTCCAGCAGGTTAGCACATCGGAAGGGGTGAGGAGGAGTCATCAGTTGTTAACGCAGGAAACGTTGAAAACGCCTAGAATAAGCGTGTACCTGGTTGTTGGGGAGATGTCGTCGCAGGTTTACCAAATTGAAACAGGAGAAACTTGGATGACACCCTACCAACGCTATTTGGCCGATGGGATACTCCCGCTAGAGCCCACAGAGGCTAGAAGAATAAAGAAAAATTTGACCAAGTACACCTTGATTGACGGAAAGTTATTTAGGCAAGGGTTCACCCACCCTATCCTAGTGTGTCTAAGTGGTGAACAGTGCACGCGCATTATGGCATAACGACATGAGGGGATATGTGGTAGCCACATCGACGGCTGATCTCTCTAGTCGAAGGCCATTTGTGCAAGATATTACTGGCCAACCATGAGGGAAGATTGCATGAGGTATGCACAGCGATGCAAGCAGTGCCAACAACATGCCGACTGGCACAAGGCGCCCCCAGAAGAGTTTAGGTCGATCTACAGCCCATGGCTGTTTCATACTTGGGGAATCGACATTCTAAGGCCCTTCTCTTTAGCAATGTGGCAGACGAAGTACCTCGTGGTTGCCATAGAATACTTCACAAAGTGGATAGAGGCTGAGCTAGTAGCGTAGATTACAGACCACAAAATCCAACACTCTGTGTGGAAGAACGTAATGTGTTGCTTTGGAATCCCAAAACGGTTGGTGTCTGATAATGGTACCCAGTTTGCGAGCCAACAGTTGGGCAAACTATGTACGGAGCTGGGAGTAAAGCAGGTGATCTCATTTTTCGAACACCCCCAGACGAACGGGCAAGTCGAGTCTGCCAACCGGTCCTGCTCAGAGGTCTTAAAAGAAGGCTAGATAAAGCCAAAGGGACTTGGGCAGAAAAAGTTCCTAGAATTATGTGGGCTTACCACACTACTCCCCAATGCACAACCAGAGAAACACCCTTTAGCTTGGTGTACGGTTCAGACGCAATGATTCCAGTAGAAATCCAGGAGAACTCGCCACATTTCCAAAACTTCGTTGTTGAAGAGTCCAATGAAGAGAGAAAGGTGAACCTAGACCTACTAGACGAAGTAAGGGAGGAAGCCATAATTAAGGTTGAAGCCTTAAAGAGGAGGATGGAGTATGTTCCTGCCGGTTGACTTGATTGCCTTTGTGCTTCTAACGACGATCACACGCCCAATTCTCTCTGCCTAGGTTCGTGCTTTTCCTTGATCAAACACCCTATACCTGCAAAGACAAAGAGGCGTCCTAGAGGCTGTTTGCACTCCGACGCTCAAGTCACTACTGGGGCAAAGAAACAGAAATGTGTATCTCAGTTCTAGTTTCAAGAACTGCGTCAAAGTTGTGTACCTTGTGAGGTTTCTTACTACCCTTTATATAGTCTAGGGTTTTCGCTGTTCCCACTACCCGCATTTAGGGTTTTTGAGGGTATGCCTTAGCACCGCTATCACCCAATCTTAGGGCAATTTAGCGCGTAAGGCTCCCTTACTATAGTGCAACCTCTAACGGAATGACCACCTGGGTACCAACTTGTGCACCTAATCTCTGGGGCCATCTGTCCTGGGGGTGCCCTAGCTGTTCATGTGCCATGCATGCAACCTATCCCTGGAACACAACCCTAATGGGCCTTAGCGCTTCTAGCGGTTCTTTACTTGTGTCGCGCTTGAATGCGTTATTCACACCACACGCATGAGCTCTCTGTGACCTAGGACTTCCCTTAACTATGGATGGTATCACTAATAACTGATGTGTTGTCTGGAATCCACCTCTCGTAGTCCAGTTCTGTTGTTTGAGTTCTCGACACCCGATGTCACATTGACCTCACTTATGTGTCGAGGACACATCGACACATCCTGGTGATCAACATCTGACCACTCATCAGCACCCTGGCGTATGTCGTTTGTGAGACAGCGACCCACGCCGCTTGTGGGTCCCATCTTACATGGCCCACCATTACTAGTAGTCAGCGATGTCTGAGGACTGGTCGGTTCAGAGTACAAGTACAGCTCCAAGCTGAGCCCTCGGCAGTTGGTCCTTTCAGAGTGACAGAGGCCCTTGGGAATGAAGCATACAGGCTCGAGACGTTAGAAGGTGGTGCAATCCCTCGTACTTGGAACGCGACCAACCTTAAGTTTTATTTTAGTTAAGATGTTTTGCATTGTACACAGTTTGAGGGGACACTCTTTTTCCCTTATAAGGGTTTTTTAACGAGGTCACCCAATAAAATTTCTGTTATTCAGTTAAGAAATACGTTGTACAGTGCAGATTAACGAACCTCTCCCTTGAAGTGATACACTAAGAACGAAAGTAGTATGGTTCCTTAGTGAGCCTACCTCTTGCGTGAGTTCACCAAGGCCGAGAGTAGTATGGTTCGACAATTAATAAACCTCTCCCTTGAAGTGATACACCAAGATCGGAAGTAGTATGGTTCCTCAGTGAGCCTCCCTCTTGCGTAAGTTCACCAAGGCTGAGAATAGTATGGTTCAATAGTTAAGACCTGACTTTTTAGAGCAAGGTTGCAGTCAGTTAAAGACCTGTCCCTTGGCTTTTTACAGCAAGGTTGCGGTCACTTGTTCAGACCTATCCCTTGACTTCATACAGCAAGGTTGCGGTCAGTTAAAATCTTCCCCTACCCCGTGGACGAAGACGAGGATAATTATGAACCGTTCACTTGGGTTAGAAACACCAAGGTCGGAAATAGTATGGTTCCTCAGTGAACCTCCCTCTTGCGTGGGAACACCAATGTCGGACAATGTGGTTCAACAATCAAGTTCACTCTTGCCCTCACGAAGCAAGGTCGAGAACAGGGTGGTTCACCAGTGTTATTAGCAAGGCAAGCCTGATGACCCAAAGAGGGCAGAGGCGAGATCGGCAGGGAGACCTCTCCCTTATCTTGCGAGACAAAGATCAAAAACAGCAGGAGGAGCTTCCTTATCCTCGTACAACAAAGATCAGACCCGATAAGGGTTTGCGTACGTATCACCAGAGCCCTGAAGACAATAAGGGTCAAGAGAAGCCGAAGCAAGTGAGTGAAGCGTGCTACCTAAGAGGTAAATCTATGTTGAAGACGCTGTTAGTCAAAGTTAATACAAGATAAACCTATGTCGAAGACGTTGTTAGTCGAAAATGATACAAGTAAAAGCAACTCAGACAGAGAGATCAAAGAAATAAGCAGATGTTCATAGTTATATGTACAAGGTACGAGTCATCAAGATTAAAATTACAAGATGGTTACTCGCTAGGCATGAGTTGCCCCTCAACGACCTACTTCGACTCTGCGAAAGGGGAAAGATCCACCTCAGGATGCACGCAGGCAAACTGAGCTATGGCATCTTGGAACCCCTCGCCATAAGCATCAACGACATCGTTGTTGAGTTCCTTTTCTATCTTCTAGAAGAGCTCGACCTTCTCAACCAGCTCCCCCTCCACCTACCCCAGCTGAACTTCGCGTTGGGTGGCCCTCTCCTCCAACTTGGCCATTTGGGTCGGCATCCCCTCTACCTTTTCCTTTAGATCGATCACCTTGTTGCGGAGAGGCAAGATTTTCGATTCCAATTGGAGGGCTTCCTGGAACTTCTCAAAGAGAAGCCTTTTGGCCAACTTCTCAAATTGACGAAGGTTCGCCAACTCTTGATACATGGAAGTTTCGTGGTTGGAGAAGGCTTTGGCTTGGAGGGCTAGCTCTTCCCTCAGCTTCGTCGTCTCAGCCCGCAAGTCTTGTGCGTCTTGCACCCTACTCATAGCAAGGCTGGACGCGATGAGGAAATCCCCGAGGCCTTGAGCCACGCGATCTTGGAGAAGGTTCCCGTCAAGGCTCTCCACCACCTCCGTGTCTTGAAAGCGTCTGAGGGCATGTTGGATGATGGTGGGAAGCTCGACAGCGGGAGGAGCCTCACGATCTTCAGGAGCGCTCTCCCACCCCCACCTTCGTGCACTATAAGGTCGCGAGGGGAAGAAGCGCTTGGAGGATTTTTGCGGAAGGATGGCGCATGGCCATCAGAAGCAGAGTGTGCAGGCACCGCGACATCGCCCACCCTTTGTCTTTTGAAGACAAGGCCCGGGGAGGTGTCCTCATCCTCGGTACTGGTGGCCACCACCACCCCCTTTAGCTTATCACCATCAGGGACTGGTTCAGATGCGTTTGGGGCAAAAGTGGCAGGAGGAGGAAGATCTCTAAGAGTTGAGGTGCCAACGCTAGCACCAGCATCCCGGCGTTTGGCAAGCAGCGCGACCAGCTTCTTCTTCTTATCCCCGTTAAAGGCCATGTCTGCATAAAAACAATAAAGGGTAAGAAATTGAACGACATGCAGGTGGCAGCAAACGTGAAGCAGGAATAAGAAAGGTACCAATGTAACCCTTGAAGGCCTTAGGGCTAAACTCAAATTTGAGCAACTCCACCATATTAAAGGGAGCTTGGAGGCCAGAGAGGAGTTTGCACACTTCCCGTCCTGGGGAAGGAGGTCCTCAAGGCACCTAGGCTTTTGGAGGTTGGGCTTCTCCACCCAGTAAAGAGGGAACCCATTTAGAAGAGTGGGGTCCCTCTGGTTGCACCACACCTTGAAAAAGTCCTTATTGAATCCCTTGTATGATTGTTGGAAGAGCGTCAACAGCACCCTCCCAGCGATGCCATTGAAACTGACCCTCAGCTTCTGGCTCGGGCTCTTTGCCTCGAAAAAGAAAAGAAACACGTCCACCGATAGCGTATGGCCAAGGCAGTGGCAAAGAATTACGAAAGCCCTCTCAAACGCCCAACTGTTAGGGTGCAGTTGGACGGGGGCGACATTCACCTAGTGAGAAGAGCTCGCTCAAATGGGGTGAAGGGTAATCGTAGTCCGAGTCTCCAGAAATCCGTGGAGTAAACGAAGCAGAGGGGACCCTCAGGGTCTGAAGATTCGTCAGCACACACCGGTTCGCCCACCCTACAGGGCACCATCCTCACGAACTTGTCGTGGTCTTTACCAAAGACACGTGACTTATGGTATTTTTATTTCTTCCTATAAGCAGCTATACTCGCAAGGGAAGTAAAGCTGGAGGTCTCCTTTAAGAGGGCTTGCCCAACGATATAGGGACTTATAATCAGAGGCAGAAGGAGGAGGGTGTGGTGTCGAGGGTGGAGCGGAGGTTGGAGATGAAGTTGAGTTAGAAGAAGCGGAAGTCGGAGAAGGGTTCCGTTGAGTCATCTTAAAAAAGCTAAAACAGAGAAGAAAAAACGAAAGTTTAGAGAAAGAAAATGGCGTGACTCGATAAAGAACAGAGACTCGAAGCATAGGAAACGTAAAATGCAGAAACCCTAAAGTGCAGAAAACATAAACAGTCCCAGAAAAGTTATAGCATGTTATGAGCAGCGGAATCATAAAGCAAGGGCAATCAATGAGTAAAGATCATACCTTTGAAAGAGTTAGGTTTGAAGTTCTAAGTTTTTGAAAAAGAAGAGCGAACGTTTCGAACGAGAGAAAAGCTTGGAAATGATTTGCTTGAGTGAAAGTAATGAAACAGTGAAGGGAGCGTAAGGGTTTTAAAGGTTTAAACAGTATAAGAAGAAGCGCAAGCGCCATCAAGCAATAGCCGTTGATGTTGCCATGTGTACGCTGATTTAAAAAGTGTGGTGAGACGTCAGTTCGGTGTACTGTTCACACCCCGTCACCAAGTGCCACGTAAGTCGCCTAGGGCGATCACTTAGTCTCTTTGATGGCATTCCTATGAGCTCTTCTTTGCGTTTTGGTGATGAACTTGCGGAAGCTAGTGGAGGAGATGAAGCAAGGCCTTCCTAGGAAGTATGGGTGCCTTGAAGGTGCATGAGAGTGGGGAA
>Ga0123342_1007905_pt1 | contig 13773 bp, 7 predicted proteins | sample Turbeawhitnodule_FD_89960 | JGI IMG/M metagenome (GOLD analysis project Ga0123342, IMG submission 89960) | Root nodule microbial communities of legume samples collected from Mexico - Turtle bean Mexico white nodule | ecosystem: Host-associated > Plants > Roots > Nodule | place: Mexico: Nepantla...
ATATATAATAAATAAATAAAATATTATATATATATATATATATATATATATATATATATATATATATATATATATATATATATATATATATATATATATATATATATATATATATGATAAATACTAATTTGTTCTAAGATGAAATCTTACATATATCAGAGTCTACAATAGAGTGTTGGAAAGGTCCACCTCACCTGTTAATGTCTATAACTGTTCATTTCTTCATGATAAATTAGGAAGACAATTTAAATTTATATTACAAATACAATATTATAATCTTATTTTATTTTCATTAGTAAAACTAAATTATAAAGTGTTTACATGAAGAACACATATTTAATAAGTAGCTTAAAATAACTCATACATATATATCCAATAAGTAATTTAGAAATAATTTATACATAATTCTTTAGATGAAAAAACACACATCTAATAATTTCATTCAGAAGTATAATGTTGTTGTTTGAACAAATTTCATTCAAATAATTTATAAGTAAAAAGTAATTTAAATGAATTACACATATCTAATAAATACTTACTCTTGTTGTTAATTGTTAAAATGAATTAACCTTCTCAAATAAACTAAAGTTTACTTGCATACTTTCTTTTAGTGATTAGACAAGGAAACTTCTATAGAAATCAGATGAGAAAATATTTACAAAAGTTAATTACACAAGTTTTAGGGAAAGAAGTCTCATATAGTTTGACACAAGTTTTGTAGTTTAAATTATATATCTATTTCACAACTTTGCAAATGCTAATGTCTTAAAAGACAATAAAGTGTTGGTAAATTCTACATCACTTAAATTTATATTACAAATACAATACTTTTATTTTATATAATTTATTTTTATTAGTAAAAATAACTTATACTTGAATGTTTACTTAAAAAAATACATATCTAGTTTAATATAATTTGAATAAATTTTATATGAATATGTTTAATAAAAAAAAAGTTGTTAAAATTAATTGAGCTAAAGTTTACTAGTAATTTTGTTCTTAGAAAACAATAATTATTAAGAAGAGAAAGTTAGATGAGAAGATTTTTATCAAAATTAATTCCAGATAACTATTGAAAATTTTCACATAATTTATTTTAAGTTCTAAAATTATCATTTATATGTATCTTAAACAACCGCTTTCGGGTTGGGAGGGGAGGTGACCGACTTACCGATAAGATTAGTCGGCACGATGGACAGTCCTCTCTCGATCAGCTTCCTTTTCATGTTTTCATTCTTCTTGCGGTGGGCGCCAATTGTTCTCGTTTGGGAATGGGGCCTAGAGAACTATTGAGAGGATTGGTCCTCTCCCTTCCTGTCGGTCGGTCGCGCTACTGTCCAACTAATTCCTTAGCTTTGGCTTTCGGTCTTCTCGTAAGCACCGGATGGGGGGTACCTGTAGAAGGCACTCCAACACTCAAGTCAGTAAAAGGGGTTCGACACTCGGTTGTCAATAAAAGGGGTTCGATACTCTCGTAAGCATAACAAGAGTTTTTTTTTGAAGTGGTTCAAATAAAAAGTTCAAAGTGACAACACAACTTCAAATACATTTGAAATGGTTAGCATGTGAGCCAAACTTTAATTTCATATGTTGGAGTGGCCACGATATAAACAATTATTCAACTCAAATTTGAAATTTGAAAGCTTTCTTTCAAAATACAACTCCATCCAAATCAATTTTCCAAAATCCAGGTTCTCGTGCTACTTCGTCTTTCATATTTAAACTATGACTCTATATTTTACCAGTACTACTTTGATATTTAATGTTCATATTACTCACTTAGGACTGCAAGCAGTAGCTCAAAGTGAGAAAACAGAAGCATGCTAACATGGTGATAGCTAAAAAATATCTTGACTATTTCAAAGAGTTACCTTGACTATTTATTTGGAGTATCTTCAAGTTGGGACATTCTAACACCTCAGGAAGTTCGCGTATATAACACCAGTCTTGGAAAATATGATGACAAGTTCTAAAGAAATCCATTATGGGCCATTTCAATTCCTTGTTTCTCTTCACCCTATAGAAAGGTTTGACCCTGGATGCAATAGAGGCAGCCACATGTCAAACCACCTCAAGTGACACCACTGAATCTCTTTCCCCCTCATCAAGTAACAAACAAGCAGCTCTCGGGTTATTTATTAATTTGTAAAGCCTGTTTCTCCTATCTGCCATTTATTCAACATGTTTGTGCAGTCCCAGGCACCAACCAAACACCAACAAATATCTTGTGCGACAACCATTTCCCATGGAACCCAAAAGCAGGAAGAAAGTTTTTGGTTCATGACTTTCCAAATGGTCATAACTCAGCTCAATAGCAGAACGAAAAGGAGAATAAAGGCACCCTTCAAGTTCAAAACTTGTTATCTGCTCCAATGCATCCTTCCAAGCATATAAATCCTTGTTCTTCAATTCTTCAACAATTGTGACTATCAAAAGAACCAATCCACCACAACTCTTTGCTACTATTTGGCCACTAATTGAATACTAGTATCCTTAACCACAACCCCTCCCCTCTTTTCAAATAACTCCTAACTTTCATCCTTAGACAACACCTCAAGCCTATAAAACTTTCTTGCCCCAAAATTAGAACTCAACACGTTAAGATTCTTGGATGTGATCAGTAACTAATATTTGCAACCTTTGTAGTCCTCACCAAAAGGCACACCAACCTTTGTCAAATTAAGCTTCCCCCATATATCATCCATCACCACAAGAATTTTATGCTCCTGCCGAATCCTCTAGCGCAACCGGCTCGGTCGCCCCAGCTCATCAAACTTCAACCCTAATCCATCAGCAATCTTGTTGCGGATCCATCCCACATCTGGTGAATCCGTCACTAGTACCCACTTTTATGCCTATTTACAGTAAGAATCTTAATTCTCAACTCAAATTTGAAATTTGAAAGCTTTCTTTCAAAATACAACTCCATCCAAATCAATTTTCCAAAACCCAAGTTCTCGTGCTACTTCGTCTTTCACACTTAAACTATGACTCTATATTTTACAAGTTCTATTTTGATATTTAATGGTCACATTACTCACTTAGGACTGCAAGCAGTAGCTCAAAGTGAGAAAACTAAAGCATGCTAACATGGTGAAAGCTAAAAATAGCTCAAGAGATTTTCTTATCGCCAGAAACACTTTCTTCTACCCTAGGATTAAGTTGTTTCTAACATGGTGAAAGCTAAAAAAATATCTTATAAAGGATTTACCTCAAGTGGAACTCCACGAAATTGTCTTAACCTCAAGCTCTCACAATAGAACTTCTCAAGCTTCCTCAAACCACTGAAATCAAGAACACAATGTTAGAGAATCATTCTGGAATCGTTAAGGCTATACCTTCAAAAATAAAATTACACAACACACACCTCCACCAATATAACACATAGAAAGAAAGAAATCGGAGCAAAACCTATTTGACCAACACAACCTTTTTTTTATTATTTTTAAGGTTTACGTGGGTATAACTCATGCTTTCCCACGCTTACCCATGCTTTCCCACGTTTTTTTTAAATAGTGAAGGCTTAGTTGACTAAATTTAAAGTCAACATACCAACCTCGCTTTTTTTTGCAGCTAACTCAAATTTTTGGCATAGTGGAATTTATCGTAAGATTAATTTAGAATAGAAGTAAATAATAAGAGATATTCATTAAAGGATACATATATTTACTTCCTTGAGTGGCCAATCCGGAAGGATAACCATACATGTTGAAGTTGGTTGTTGCCCCTTCAAGACATGTGTTTGATGAAGCCATTTGTGTAAATTTTATTTGTATTTACATTTGCTTTAAGAAAGTATTAGATATAGTTTAGAGGTTGTTTAGAGTAGGCTTTTTGCTAGGTAACTCACCTCTTAACCCCTGACCATGTGAGAAGAGCAAGCACAAGTTTTCTGAACTGTATTTCACATGTTTTGCAAAAATATCCTTACTGCATAAAAAATGAATATGTTCTTTTCTAAATGAATAGATTTTTTTTTTCTTAAACTGATGCCTTGATTAAATGTTTTTGAAAATCATGTTTTGTGCATCAAGTATTTTAACTAATTCTTCATTCCATCAAAACGACTGTGTTTCACTTGTTAAGAAGTTTCTGTTATCGTTTTGAAAATGAATCTGTTCATCTGTAAATAAATAGATTCTTTTTAGTCTGGTGCCATGTTTACCTTAAAAGGCTTTTTTCGTTTTATCCTTGCACCAGGGTGTTTAACTAAGTCTCTTTCACATAACAGATTCTCTAACTGCTTTTGAAAATAAATATGTTCATTTTATTTTCAATCTGTTCTTTTTATAACAACTTTAATTGTTTTTTGAAAATCTGTTATAAGATGTTTTTCTATAAAAGGAGAGGTTGGTCCTGCGTTTTTTGAAAATCTGTTATAAGATGTTTTTCTATAATTGCTTTGTGTTCATTCTCTCTTAATCTCTGCACTCAATAACTGCTGAATAAACTAAACTGTCAAGAAATAAATATATTCAATTGTAATTGAATCTGTTCTTTCTGGGAACGTATACACTGTTCTTGATTTTCTAAAGAACTACTGCATAAATCTATATGTGGTGAAACATCATTGAAATTCATGCTCTGTGAAGGTTAATACAATCTGTCAAGTATCTTAAAAACAAGCATTGGCTTTGTATTCAAAGGTTGTGATTAATTGTTGTAGCTCACTGTTTTAATTCTGCAAAAATCAATTTGAACTTTGCCTGCAGATCATCTAACTCAATCTTAAAATAAAAAATTATTCAACTGAGATAAACGCCTTAAAGTACTGTGACAAAATTTGATTCTGTGCGAAACTTTTAAAAGGTCAATTCACCCCTCCTCTTGAACTTTGACACTATTGAACCCAACAATACAAACATTATAACTCACCATTTAGATCCATGAATAAGATTAAAATATGTTGTCTGATAAATCTAGTTGCACGAAACACAAAAACATCAAAAGTAAGAAATATTAGCAATCAATAAAAATTTGAGGTGAGACTCTAACTCTTAGAGATCACACCAAATGTTTATCATGGAAACAAACATGCATGCATAAATTACCTCTATTATTAAAAATAAAATAAGATTAAAATGTAACATTTGTAATGTAAATTAACTTATTTTTATAATTTACGGTGAAAAGGAGAAATAGTTTATGAATACATATTTTGATGTTGTTTCAAGTATTTGCATGCAACCAACACTACAATTGAAATGTTTTGGCTTAAAAAAACAAGACTCAGAGAAACTCCTGGATTCTTTTCTCTCGATTTTTGGTTCCTCATTCCATTCACTTGTCGCCTTCACTCCTTTATTTTGATTCAACGTCCTTCTCAACAAAATAGTTGAATGATAAATCTTGTATTAGAATCACCCAATTTCAAACAGTTTACCATTGCCTTCTGTTTCAACATTCAATCCAACTTACAATTGATATCCTTTAGTTGGCTTATGAGAAACACCCTCCTCCTTCTATCTTCCTCTCCTAGGTTGTTTTCTTCATCTAGCTGGTCCAATATGTTCAAGCACGACTTTCTTAGAGGTGTGCATGTTGCCAAAAACTTCAACATTCCAGGTTTTCAAATCAAATTTCAACATTTTTATTTTCTCTTTGCAACTTGACAATCCATCTCTGTTTGAGGTATAGGATTCCCACTTAGATTTTACCATTGTTGCAAACCCCTGTGTCGTTAGCTACGCGTCCATGAATTTGAAAGGTCTCGGGCCCCAATCCTTAGGATTACATTTGACAATGATCGCACAGTGATCTGAGACCTGCCTGGTCTGGATGTATTGTTTACAGTTTGGCCATATTGCTAGCCATTCCAATGATATCAGTGTCCTATCTAATATGCTCTTAGCCAAACCATTTGGCCTATACCATGTGAACTTTATACTAACCTTCCATGTCTTTGCTCTGCCCCTGAAAGTTATTAACTCATTTCCTCTCGTGAGAGGATCTCACAACATTGAAGTCTCCTATACCACACCACGTATTGCAGAAGGCTTGTCTCAAGCCAGAGATATCATTCTAGAGCTAAATTTTCTCCTCCCAAACACACAACGAGTAGACATGACGACAATTCTAGAACAAGCTTTTACTACCTCACCATACACCAGAATGAAACCATCACCAATAATGTGACTTTCATATGAGAACCCTGATTTCTTCCACATGGTCAGGATGCCTCCCCCTCTATTACACGCTTCTTTGTGAGAAAGAGCTAGATTTGGTCTTCCTTCTCACCTTCAAACGTTGTACCTAATTCCCTTCCCAATTCCCACATTCTCAGAGAATTTGACAATTTCTTCCTATTTCAAAAGAGCCTATTGCAATTTGAGATGGTAGAATCTGTTAAGGGCTCATTTGAACTCCCACGAGAGAACCTTGGTCTACGTTCCACAACTAAGAGGTTGGCCAGCGACACAAATTTCACTGTACCCTTATTGCTTGTTTCTCCTCTAAATAGTCTTCTTTCTACACCATTCTGCTTTAGTTCCTAAAACAAACGACCCCTCAAACCTGGATCAATACATGCCAATCTCTCTTGTGGGTGGGTGCTTTGTATAAGATAACATCGAAGGTCCTTGCTAACTGAATGAAAAATGTTCTCTCTAGAATCATAGACAAATCTCAATTAGCTTTTTTGAGTGAAATGAGACTTTTGGAAAGTATCGTAGTGGCAAATGAAGTAGTGGATGAGCACAAGAGGGGAGATAAGTCACGCTTGATTATTAAGGTTGATTATGAAAAGGCATACAACTCAGTAAGGTGAGAGTTTATGTTTTACATGCTACAAAGATTGTGGTTTGGCGAAAAGTGGATAAATTGGATTAAATGATGTATGGAATCTTCTTCGACGTCTATTATGATAAACGAAAGCCCTACTAGGGAATTCCTTCTTACTAGAGGGCTTAGACAAGGTGATCCATAACACCTTTCCTTTTCTTGGTGGTAGTAGAAGGCCTGACTGGTTTTGTAAGAACAGCAATTTCCCTTAATAGGCTACAAGGGCTGGCTATTGGGGCTAATCAAGTTGAAGTATCCTTTCTTCAATTTGCATATGACACCCTAATGGTATGTCAAGCTAGTCACAAAGATATTATGGTGGTCAAGACTATCCTTAGATGTTCCGAGCTTGCTTCGGGGCTAAAAGTGAACTTCCATAAGTCTGGGATTGGAGTTGTAGGCGTAGAAAGCCAACAATTGCTAGTTTTCACTGATGTGTTAAACTGTACACAAATGTTTGTGCCCTTTAAGTACCTTGGGCTTCAAGTTGGAGGCAACCCTAGAAAGAGGGAGTTTTGGAAAGAATTTCTTGACAAAGTGAAGAAGAAATTATCTAAATGGAAAGGAAAGAACTTAACCTTTGTAGATAGAGTATGCTTGATCAAGTCAGTGTTCACAGTTGTACCCCTGTACTGTCCATTTTCAAAGCCCCAACGTTGGTATGCAAAGAGCTAACAAGTATGCAAAGGAATTTCTTGTGGGGTTGGGGAAGTGAGAAATGAAAGATTGCATGGGTAAAATGGGAAAACATTTGTAAACCAAAGTTAGAGGGAGGCCTAGGGATTAAAGATATTAGAACTTCAACAAGGTGCTCCTAGTCAAATGGATGTGGAAGCTGAAAGTCGATGGTTCTATGGGGGTGGAGAGAAGTGGTCGTGTCCAAATATTCAAAAAACGGTATTTTTAGGAGAAGATCGTCGAGCATAGCACAATCCTAGTGGTGGAGGGACTTGTGCAACCTTTACGAAGAAGGTAAAGAAGGTAGTTGGTTTTATAAATAGGTAATGTGGAAGCTGGGGTCAAGAGATAAAGCTCTCTTATGGAAAGATAAATGGCTAGGGGACTACACGTTGAAACAGAAGTACCCAAAGTTATATCTCATTTATGAAGACAAGGGTAAACTAGTTAAACAGATGAGCAACTCGTCAGACTTGGGTTGGTGTTGGAATTTGGTGTGGAGAAGGAATCTTTTTCGTATGAAGACAAATGAAGACAAGGGTAAACTAGTTAAACAGATGACCAACTCGTCAGACTTGGGTTGGTGTTGGAATTTGGTGTGGAGAAGGAATCTTTTTCGTATGGGAGCTAAAACAACATTCTCTTTTATCGTTAGAACTGAACAATATCAAGCCTAAAAAAGATTCTCACGATAAAGTTGTATAGGCAGCTTAGGAGGATGGTCAGTTCTCTGCGAAATCCTCTTATGATGTTTTACAATCTTCCACACATCAAGACCCTTGTATAACCATGGAAACCTTATGGGATATCAAAGTCCTAACCAACGCCTTATCCTTAGCTTGGAGAATCCTCTAAGGCAAGTTACCGACAAGGGTGAACCTTAGCAGAAGAGAAGTCAGTCCCCCTTCTCTATTGTGTCCCCTTTCTAATTAGCTAGAAGAGTCGACCAAACATCTTTTCATGGAGTGCGTAATCGCTTATCAGGTATGGTCGTTGGTATCTAACGGGAAGGGTGGAGGTTGAATAAATCTTTAGCCTAGCTCAACTACAAGCTTGGTCTTGGTTGAAGAGGAAAATATCCAATTTTAGCTTTTCCTACTCGGGTTGGGTTTTATACTCATTGAACTGTTTGTTCTCCCTTAACTAAAGAACTCCCTGGGCTAAAAAAGGTGTGGTGGCTTATGTTGCGCCACAGTTTATGTTGGGTTCTGTATCACCCTATTTTTCTTGGCAATCTCTCAAGGAGCTCTCGGTAATGAATTTTTTTGGGCAATATAGTTTACAACGTGTTTGAGGCTTATACTGAACCTGTGACAACAAATCTCTGTTGCATAACTCCAGTTAGCTGCATAATCAAGATGTCAAGGCTTACATAGCTAGAAATCTTGCTTTGTCTGCTCCTTTATGAAAGGAAATGCCGCCATGGAAGTGTAAGTGTGAATGTCTCTGGTTCCTGTGTCGAAATCTCATTTGCACCTTCGAATGTTGTGGATGAGAAACTATTTCCCTTTTTGGTCTTGTCTTTACCAAGCAAGCAAATGTATATGCCTCTTCAAAGACATCTAGATTATGTGTGTTCAAGGATGTAACCAGTGGGGTGGAGCCATGTAATCCATGGTTTCTAAAAAGATAGGTTGTTCTGTGTGAGTTTGGGAGAAAGTGTTTCTGAATAGGAGAAGGACTGACAATAGATGGCTTTCTTGGTATCCCTGAACAAGCCCTGTAGCTTGGAACAAATGTGTCATTATGGTGCGTATGGAAAGTTGTATAAGGCGTGGAAGAAATTAAGCGGAAAAAAGATGTGTTGTATCATTGGAACTTCTTTTCTAATTGAAGGCACAATCATGTTCATCTATTTCAGTAAGAGGCATGTAGCAGTGGAGGTTAATAGGGTGCAAACAGGTCACGAAAGGAGTAAGGTAAAAGAAAAATAACCATTAGCATATGGCCTTGGTTAAGGAGCTTTATGGAATGCTGGAGGTGTCGGTTGAAGATAAATATAGAAGGAATGGTAACGCTTTGAAGTCTTTAAGACACCGTGCTTTTGGAGGCTTAAGCAGAACCTGTGTTAGTGATCCTATGCTGCACAATTTTGGTTTTCTGTTATGTTTGAAGTTATCTAATAAAAGGCAATGATGCCATGGAATGCTAAACATTTAGGGCCAGTAACTTTGGTTCTTTGGTTATGCTAAGTGTGGTGCGCCAGTTTCTCTGTAGCCTCTTCTCAGCCTAGTTGCCCTTTTGTTCTACAACTGAATGTGGTGCAAAGGTTGTGGAATGCTAGACTCACTAAAGCATCTTAGTTATGTAGTGATTTATCCAATAGTCTATTAATACCTTGGCGTGCTAAGTATGCGTCTTTTTGGTGGCTTTTTGATCTCTGTTTCACGGTTAACAAGTAGTTGTAGTATGTTACAGATGTTATAGCATTGCTGCAATGGTAAGAGGATTAGTGGTTTTAGTTAGAATAAGTGCATGTCTGTTGTTTCAAAACAACACAATTGTTTGTGCAGCCTGTAGTGTTTTGTGCTACATTTGTTTTGGAGAAAATGTGGAAGAACAGTAGGCAAGTAGAGGACCAAGAATATATTGGGTTTGGTTATGTAACCCGCAGGTACTACCTTTTGAGAACTAAGTGTAGCTCTATTTGTTAGCCTATGTGTTTGAGCCAATCTAGTATCTCCTTTGCTAGTGGCTTATGTAACTTTGTTGCATAATAGTCATCCAATCTCTGCAAGATTGATGTGGCTGCTGGTGCTGTAGTAATACAAAGGGTGATGATGTTTCAGAGTTGGAAGGTAGGAGCCGTACGAGATCCTTAAGCAGGTCATAAAGACACATTAATTGAATCACGGTTCTGGCTTGTGTGAAGAGATAAAACCTTTGTGCAGAATATGTGTCATATGTGTTATGGAGAATATTTTCGGATAAAAGTTTTTGTAAGTAATTTTTATTTACACCCTTCTTTTTTTAAGGTTATTTTTGTCATTTTTAAAGGGTATTTTTGTCATTTTCAATAACAGGTTGGGTGCATGTTGTAATTGATATGGTGCAGGGAGCACTTGTCGAGAAATTTCTTCTTGCACCATATGAATTCTAACCTGCACCCTATCATATTTCAAAATTTCCAAAATTACCCTTATTTTGGATTTAAAAATCCAGAATAGTAAAAATAATTCAAAAATAAAAAAAATACATTCTGGTTAAAAAAATCTGGAACATAAAATTAAAAATGCATTACGAATAAATATTTCCAGAATTTAAAAATGTGTTCCAGGTATCTAAATTCGGAATATTTTCGGATAAAAGAGTCCATAAGTAATTTTTATTTACACTCTTCTTTTTTTAAGGTTATTTTCATCATTTTTGAAGGACATTTTTATTATTTTCAATACCAGGTTGGGTGCTTGTTGGAATTAATATGGTGCAAGGAGCATTTGCCTAATGGAAGACAACTGGCCCAATTTTGAATGAAGTATTAAGGTTTCCATTTGGGTGTTTTTCTGCAACCGTGTTTGTAGACGAATTTGCATAACAAACATAGGACACATAAACAAGGTAATGTTTTTTTAAAAGTAATGTTTTTTGAATTTGAAATTTGAGTTCGGATGAATTGTGGCATTGTTTTTATGCTATATATAGCTCTTCTTTTGATCTGGAATAGTTTATAAACACATATTTTGAATTTATTTCCAGCATTTGTATGCAACCAAAATTACAATATTTATATAAAAATGAAAACAATTTCAGTAATGTTAAAATTTACACATTTAAATTATAAATATCTTAAGTAATTTAAACCTTAGACTGAAATAAACCATAAATTACTTCTTGCATCGGTTTGATCTAGCTCCTTGATTGAGAAAAGAAAAAAAAAAAGTTGGAAATGAGAGAAAAAAATACCAGAAATGAAAGTAGTTGTCACCCATTGAACACAAATATGGATCCAGATAAATAAACAAGACCGAGTCATTGATTGATGCAGCTGAAGGGATAATGCATACACAAGAACAGTAATCGAGAGTTGCTGATTGCTGCTGCATCGAAAAGAGAAAAGTAATGCATGCAGAAGAGTAGAAGAACGGTCACGGTAATGTAGAAAAGTCTAGAGATGTGTTTCTTTCTATTAATTGTCCTTGTATTTGCTTTTATTGTTTTCTTTCTTTCTTTAATATTAAAGTTTGTTATGTCCCTTTATTAATTGTCTTTAAATATAAATATATTTAATTTTTTATTGTTTGAGATAAAATTTTTTGTAAAATATTTAAAAGAAAAAGTAACAAGCAAACAGATATAAAATATGTTATTTTGTCTTAAAACAATTTTTTTAATATTTTAATTTTAAAAATAATAATAATAATAGTTATAGTCCAAACCCAACTTCAATGTTTTTTATAAAAATAGAAATCATCATAATTTCTTTTTTTTCTATCCATCTATATTTATTTCACCTCCTTCCTGTTGTTTCTTAAATAAAAAGTCTTACTAAGTGTAGTTGACTGAATATAATATAAACTGCCCTCCAAAACTTTAAAACTTATGGCAAATATGGTAAACTATGAGACAATGAGAGAAGAGCATGACTCCAACCTATTACAGAGTTTTATAACATGTTTTTTTAACAAGTTTTTTAATTGAAAACAGTGTTTTATAAGTTTTCTCTTGTAACAAGTTTTTTAATTGAAAACAATGTTTTATAATATTTAATTTTCAGAAAAAAATAATAAAATTTATACCTAACCCAACTTCTATGTTTTTAGAAAAATTAAAACTTATAATTTTAAACACCTAATTGTTATGTGATATGAAAAAAAGAATTATACTTTATTGAGTGATAAGTTTCTCATTTTCTCTTGCAAGAATTTTCATCTAACTCTCTAGTCATTTTCTCTTGCAAGAATTTTCATCTAACTCTATAGTCAAACAGTTTCTAATATTACAAAAAAATTAAAAATAAATAATTTCTTATACTATATTTTTTTTTATATAATTTTAGTTCATTTATAATCAATCCATTTCATTTTTTTTTTTAAATTATCTCAAAACAATTAGATGTGTATCTGTCAGATAAACATTGAAAATAAAACAAAATTACAAGAGGTGAACTGAATATACTTTATGAACACTTTTTTTTGTCCATAAATAAGAGTAAATGAAAGAAATAATTTTTCAAACCTGCTGCATTGGAAGGTGTGTGGCGAATAGGAAAATATGCAGAAGAACAATAATTTAGTTTATTAAAAAGAACAACTACTTAGTGTAGAAATGTGTCTTTTGTTAGTTAATCTCTCCTTAAAGTTGCTCCACTTAAAACCTCGTGAGAAACCTTATGACGGTTAAGTCTTTTAGCCCTGCAACCAAGGTAGAAAGGAAACATGTAATTGTAGCTATCATATATAGAGTTTGAAACCACAAGAACAATCCACTAGAAATTTAAAAAAAGAATTCACCTTGAGAAAATATATTTATGAACCTCTTTCTTCTTCCCAGGGTCATAAACATACCAGTTTTCTTCAGATGTTGTAGTAATTTCATCTTGTATTTTAATTTCTACATGTTGCTTTCTTTTAGAAAACTTGCTAGAATTCCAATCACAATGCTATAATCATTTCAAATAGATTTTAAGTGTTACCTTGCAAAAGAACAGGACATCCACTACAACAACTTCTAAAATTTCAAAATGTTTTACCATTGTTGTCTACAAATTCAAGTTTGATCCTCTAAGCATCACAACCTAATATCGTTGTAACATAAAAAGAATAAATGACAACCTTTACAATAGTAAAAATATTAAATTTGAACAAAATATCAAGCAATACTATGTACCCAAACTTTTCATTTTAAGAGCAGTAATATATTTATGAAACCATTTCTCAAACCAAATATTTGAAAGATAAATAATTTGTCGCAAACAATTCATAAGAAAATGGTGAATTTAAACCAAACAAAATTTAAAACCTTAAATAATCTTACATAACTAAATGTTATTGTGTATTATGTGAAAACTTTAGGCATTATAATATAATGATTAATACCTTTTTAAGTCGTGATCTAATGATTAATGCCTGAATAATAAAATCCTTTACTTTCGTGTTCTAAGGTAAAAGGAATCTATATTCATTTTTAAGATTTAACAACATTAACAACTTGTGAACATTTAATAAGAGATATGCTTTGATTGAGAAAATTACTATAGAAAGAAAGAATGTAATATTTGTATACCAAGAAGGTATATATATATATATATATATATATATATATATATATATATATATATATATATATATATATATATATATATATATATATATATAT